>OJCB01000319.1_pt1 | contig 18969 bp, 14 predicted proteins | sample 1591501 | NCBI WGS metagenome assembly OJCB01 (sample SAMN05416813, study PRJEB24817) | seawater metagenome | isolation source: Sea water | place: Canada:Atlantic | collected 2013-07 | reverse complement strand
TCTACACTATCCTCTTCGTCGGCAGCGTCAGATGTGTATAAGAGACAGGAGCATTGTTGATTAACGGGTTGAGTAATTATAAATTTTAAATCAAATAAACAATATTAAGAATTTAATTTCAGTTAATAAAAATAAGATTTTAAAGCAAGCGTTGATCAAGTGGCTTTGGGCAGGTGACAGGTATCGTGACTTCAATTCGACGAATGGGTCTGTGCGTAGTAAGTATTGCCGTGAGCTGCGGCTCTTTATTTATGGAAAAGAAATGGACAATCGAATCAGCGGGGGCGGAGAAGGGGCCGGGGCTGCATCCTTTTGCAGGCGCCCGCCTCGGAAATTTCCTCAAGCACGCAATGTGTACCCCCGGACTGGATCCGCGCTCGCGTTATCAGCGTTTGATAGCCTGGATCGCTCAGGGTGTCCGTTTTCCTCTGTCGACTGCTGAGAAGCTGAAGTATTCACGTGCCATTAAAGAAGCTGAGCTGTCAGAGCCTCCTATATTTCTGATTGGACACTGGCGGAGTGGGACGACTCACTTGCACAATTTGCTGAGCCGGGATCCTCAGTTTGGATTTCTCAAGTTTTCAGAAACGGCCATGCCCATGGACATGCTCGGGCCGATGATGGGCTTAGGACGCAAATTCATTGATCGCGCGCTTCCGGAAACCCGGGGATACGACAATGTGAAATTGGCCCTCGATGAACCGCAGGAAGAGGAGATGGCGCTCGGAAATCTCAACTCGATCGGCTACTACAATATATATTATTTTCCGCAAAAAATGGATTTGCATCGCGACCGGTCCCTCTTCTTTGAGGAAACGACCGCAGCGGAGCGCGAGACTTTTAAAAAGACTTACCGGCATTTGGTGAAAAAAGTGAGTCTGGTAAAAAAGGGGCAGCGGCTTCTTTTTAAAAATCCACCGTCCACCACCCGGATGCCATTGATCAAAGAGTTGTTCCCGGATGCGAAGTTTGTTCACATTGTTCGGAATCCCTGGCCGGTCTTTCGATCCACCGTTGGGAAGTTTCCGCGTCTCTACAATGCATTCGCCTGGCAGGAATTTCAGGATGTGGATACGACGGAATTTACTCTGGAGACCTACGAGAAATTAATGCGTCGCTATTTCCGGGACAGGGATGAGATGAATCTGCCGGCAAATGAACTGGTGGAAACGAGTTACGAAAAAATCACAGAGGATCCGGTCGGGGAAATTGGCCGGATTTATGATCAACTCGAATTGGGAGGGAAAGACGCGGGTCTGAAAGAGATCGGTGCCTATGCGGATTCGATGAGTTCCTATAAAAGGAATGTCCATCAGATCGAGGCGAAAGACGCAGATAAGATTCGTGAGCGATGGGGATTTTCTTTCGATGAATGGGGATACTCACTTGAGCCGCCCGAAGATATCGCGATTGTGTGAGCAATTTGAAAAAGCTATTTCTAGTTTCCGGCGAAATCAGCGGGGATGAACATGGGGCTGCGCTGATGAAGGCATTGCCTGATCTCGATTCGTCCTGGGAATTGTCGGGTCTGGGAGGCCCGAAGATGGCGGCGATTTCCGGTGAAATTGAGAATTGGTTGGATGAAGCAGCCGTCTTGGGTCTCTGGGAAGTGCTGAAAAAATATTCCTACTTTTCGCGAAAGATGGCGGAAACGGTGAGGCGTATTGAGGAGTCTGAGCCGGATGGTGTGGTATTGATCGACTATCCCGGATTCAATTTGCGGCTGGCCAAAAGGCTCCGCGACGGTGGTTACAAGGGGAAGCTGATTTATTACATCAGTCCTCAAGTGTGGGCCTGGAAGCGGGGGAGGATTAAAACGATGGCCGAACTCCTCGACCTGATGATCTGTATTTTTCCTTTCGAAAAGGAGCTTTATGAGGAATCTGGATTGCCGACGGTGTTTGCGGGTCACCCCCTGGTGGATTCACTCGAGGAGATCCGACGGGATGATATCGAGCGGGAGGAAGGGGTGATTGCCTTGCTGCCCGGTTCGAGAGAGCGCGAGATATCGGCTCTTTTTCCTCAAATGCTGGGGTCTGCGGTGTTGCTCTTGAAAAAGTATCCCGGTTTGCAGTTCGAGACTTCAGGGGCTACTCCGATTTTGACCGAAAAACTGCAGTCGATGGTGGATGATGTCGGGCTTTCGGAGCAAGTCAGCGTAGGCCTTTCAACCAGCCGGGAGATCATGCAGCGGGCATCTGTGGGAGTGGTTGCGTCGGGGACGGCAACCCTGGAAGCGGCTTGTCTCGGTTTGCCCTATTGCCTGACCTATCGCGTTGCCTGGCTCACCGCGGTGGCGGCAAGGTGGTTGATGTCCGTGGATTTCCTGGGGATCGTGAATGTGATTGCCGGTCGGGAAGTGGTGAAAGAACTTTTACAGAACGATGCCACAGCGGGAGCGATCCGGGAGGAGCTGGAACGTTTGCTCACAGATCGAAAGGCTAGAGAAGCGCTTCAAGTGGAGCTCTCAAAAATTAGTGTTGAGTTGGGTGGAGGCGGTGCTCATGCAAATGCGGCGAATGCCCTTGCTGCTTCCCTGAGTGAAGCCGAAGCGTAGTGATCAGGCGGAAGTGAAGCAGAAAGATTTTTTATGAAAGAAGGAGCCGGAATCAGATTCGCCATTGTCGCATTGCCATTGGGGCTGTTAATCATAGGTATCGGTTCGATGCTCATGACTGTGCTCAAAAAACCGGGGCACGATGTTGATGTAAACGAGGCGATCCGGATGGAGGCGGCCAGCATCAACCGGAAGCCTGTGAATAAAGAGGATATGGAGCGTTATTTGCGTATCCTCACTGAAGAGATTGGGGAGAGAAATTTGGGGGTGCCGGATCAGCTGGAAAAATCAGCAGTCTGGATTGAGTCGACCCTTCGAGGCGGAAATATCGGATACAAGGTGGAGCGGCAGTCCTATTCAGTCGGGGACAAGGAGGTTCGAAACCTGATTGCAGAGCTTCCGGGTGGAGCGCGACGAGATGAAATCGTGATTATCGGAGCGCACTACGATACTGTTCCTGCTTGTCCCGGCGCCAATGATAATGGCTCCGGCGTCGCGGGTTTACTTTCTTTGGCCCGGGCTTTCGCTGGGGACTCCCAGGATTGCACGATTCGCTTTGTCTTTTTCGCGAATGAAGAGCCTCCCTATTTTCAGACCAATCAGATGGGGAGTGTTCAATATGCGAAGCGATGCAAAGAGCGGGGAGAGAATATTGTGGCGATGTTGGCTTTGGATACGATCGGATTCTTTTCGGAGGATGCAGGCAGTCAGAAATATCCGGAGGGGATGGATGGAGATTATCCTGAAAAGGGGAACTTTTTGGCCTTCGTCGCTAACGATGCTTCCCGGTATTTTGCTGATGCTGCGAGGGTGAGCTTTATGAGCGAATCTGGAATTCCTGCTCTCGCCAGTGTCCTGCCCGAAGAGATGCCCGGGGTTGGTTGGTCAGATCACTGGTCGTTCTGGCAGGAAGGCTTTCCCGGAGTGATGGTCACTGACACGGCGCCTTATCGATATCCGCATTATCACAAGCCGACGGACACGCTCGACAAAATTGATATCGAAAAACTGACAGAAGTCTGCAAAGGCTTGAAAGCGGTCGTGGATGTCTGGGCGAATCCTTGACGGGAAGTTCACTTTCCGACACGAAGATAGCGGCGGACTTTTTCGAGGGTGATTGGACCGATTCCTTTTACCTGAATGAGATCATCCACGGAAGCGAAGGGTCTCGATTGGATAATTTGATCGGCCAGGCTCTCTCTCAAGCCCGTCCGGGTCAGTTCATTCAGAGAGGCGGTGTTGACGTCCACCGGTGATTTCGGTGGAGCAATCGCCAGCGCGTCATCAATCGCCTCGAGCGCTTTCAACTCTTCCCTCTCTTCTTTACGCATTTCGACCAGGTCATCGGGATTGCTGAAATTCCAGATTCCCTCTTTTTTCAAGGCTGCCCGCAATTCCAGATCGTGAAGCCGCTGCTCATTCTCATCACGTGGAGTCCCTGCCGGGGAGGTTCGTCCGATCCCTTTGCAGCGGGCGAGTCCATTTTCGATAAGCAGATCCGCGAGGTCCTTGCCCTCGCCGGTGTGAACAAATCCGTAGTATCTCTGAGAGGCTGTCCGTCCCGGCGCTCTTGCCAGGGCAGTATAAACAGTGAAAGGGTCTTTCAATATGTCGCGTGTGAATTCTGAAGCTTTCTCGCCATGCTCGACCGTTTTTCTGAGGTCGCTCACTCCGAAATAGCGCGATTGTTCGCGAAGGCGGCGTTTGTCTGAAGTGTTGCTCGCCGTTTTTTCGATGCAGTCGACGTAATAAAGGCGAATCACCTTTTTGGATCCGTCAGGGAACAGGACCTGGAAAGAGTCTCCATCAGCCCAGTCGGTTTTGACAAAGGAGCAGCCGGGGTATTCAACAAGATCTTCAGAGAACGCTCTGGAAGAAAGAATAAGGAAGGTGGCGATAAACACCCTCAGGGAAATTGCTGTCAGAGAATACCCCTGCTTCATCCTGATTGAATTATCCTTCCGTCAAAGCCACGCTGGCCTCTTCGCTTAGGAATTCGGCGATGCCATTGTCTTGATCACAAAGGATGACCTTCGGTTGGACAGGTTTCTCTGCGATCTCGAAACCCATGATGATGACTTTCTCGCCGGCATTGATCAAATGTGCGGCGGCTCCGTTGATTTCGATCGCACCGGATCCTGCATCTCCTTCAATAACGTAAGTTTCCAGCCTCGCTCCGGTTGTGGCACTGACGACGAGGACTTTCTCCCCGACCCAGAGGCCGACGGCTTCGATCAAACTACGATCAATGGTGATGCTGCCAATGTAGTCAACATTGGCTTCAGTCACCGTGGCGAGATGGATTTTGGATCTGAGCAGACTCCGCATATTTGAATCGTTCCTCTACTGTCCCTAAATCCCTAATGATTGCAAATTTTCAGTGCGGTGATGACAGAAAAGTCGTGGCCGGGGGGAGATCGCCTAAAGTGCTGCCACTTTTGCTACTCTCCAATCCGGCCTGTCAGGTGGCTTTTCACCGGCTTTATTCCTTTTCGATGTTCGTCTGCGAGGGCGGTGAGCTCTTCAATGATCTCCGGGTTTTCGGGCGCAATGTTCCATTCTTCGCCCGGGTCGTGTCCGAGATGATAAAGCAAGGCCGGGTCGTGAACTTCCGCCTGCTTTTGCTTCACGTAGCTCGTTTTTGTTTTGAAATGGACTTTGTAATTGCCTTTGCGTACCGCAAACAGTTGCTCGCCGTGATAGTAGAAGACCGCTTCCCGAGGGCTCTTGTCGGTTTTCCCTTTCAGAAAGTCGCTGAGATCGTGGCCATCATAGATCCGGTCCTCGGGGAGGTTTCCTCCTGCCAAGCTGACGAAGGTGGGGAGAAGATCGAGAGTCGCCCCGATTTCGGTGACAGTTCCCGGCTTCAAGGTTCCCGGCCAACTGACTACGGTCGGTTCGCGCATTCCGCCCTCCCAGGTGGAGCCTTTTCCATCGCGAAGCATTCCTGCAGACCCTCCGTGAGTTTTGAATCTCTCCCAGGGGCCGTTGTCCGAAGTGAAAACGACGAGAGTATTTTCGAGAACACCAGTTTCTTTCAGTGCTTTGCGAACTTGCCCCACCGACCAGTCGATTTCCTCAATGACATCTCCATAGATTCCGTTCGCCGAGGTGTCTTTAAATTCAGCGGAGCGAAACAGTGGAATGTGGGGGAGGCTATGGGCAAGATAGATAAAGAAGGGCTCCTCTTTGAATTCTCCGATCTTTTTTACCGCTTCTTCGGTGTAGCGCTTTGTGATGGTGCGCTGGTCAGTCGGGCGCTCAATTACTTCTTTGTTTCGTAGCAAGGGGACATTGTAAGAGGTGAATTTTTCCTGCTCGGCGAGGAGGAATTGATCAATCTTGTCGAGTTTGTCCATGTCATTCGAATAGGGGATGCCGAGGTAGCTTTCGAATCCGTGGCTGGTCGGTAAGAATTCTGGAAGATGTCCCAGATGCCACTTTCCGACCGCAGCGGTTCGATAGCCTTCTTTCTTCAATGCGGAGGCGATCGTGATTTCAGAGGTGGGGAGTCCGCCGGAAGAATCGGGAAAAAGAACCCGGCGAGTGTCGGAGCACATTCCATTGCGGATCGGGAGACGCCCGGTCAAGAGTCCAGCGCGACTGGGGGTGCAGACACAGGCCGCCACGTAGAAGTTGGTCCACTTTTGGCCTTCGGCGGCCATGGCATCAAGATGGGGAGTTTTAATGCTGGGATGCCCAAAGCAGGAGAGGTCTCCATACCCAAGGTCATCGCAAAAAATCACGACAAAGTTGGGCCTTTCGGCGGCCCCTGCAGTCAGGGTATGACAAAAAAAGACAGCCAACAGTGCGGATACAGAAATTCGGATCATGACATCTGCTTTTGGCATGTTATGAAAGGTGGGTAAAGGAGAATCTCTCCTTGAATTGACTATGAATATTCTCGACGCCGTAGGCAAAAAGCAATCCACCCAGAAAGAGCGTTTTGAAAAAGTTCGTACGCTCGTGTATCCCGACTCTTCGGATGCCTGTGTCACTCTGGCTGCAGAAGTGGCAGAAATGGTTCGGAGTCGTCAGGGAGAAGGAAAGAACGTTGTCCTTGGCCTGGCTACAGGTTCGACTCCGGTTCCTTTTTATCGCGAGTTGATCCGTCTCCACAAGGAAGAGGGACTCAGCTTGGGGAATGTCATCACTTTTAATCTCGATGAGTATTACGGTCTTCCCCGCGACCATCCGGAGAGTTATTTCCGGTTCATGCACGATCAATTGTTTGATCACGTCGATATCCCTGCGGAACAGATCAACATCCCGGACGGAACCATCGCGATGGACGAGGTTTATGAGTGGTGCCTCGGATACGAAAAACAGATCGAAGAGGCGGGTGGTCTCGATCTGCAAATCCTCGGTATCGGCCGCACCGGACACATTGGTTTCAACGAACCGGGTTCTTCTCAGGATTCCATTACCCGGATGATCACGCTTGACCGGGTTACGAGACAGGATGCCGCAGCAGATTTTATGGGTATGGCGAACGTTCCGCGTTCCGCGATTACGATGGGTGTCGGAACAATCTTGAATGCCCGCAGTATTGTCCTGATGGCATGGGGAAGTAACAAAGCGGAGATCGTTCAGGAAGCAGTCGAAGGGGAAATGAACGATCGGATTTCGGCGAGTTTCCTTCAGGATCACAGCAACTCGACTTTTCTGGTCGACTCGGCAGCATCTTCCCGGCTGACCCGCTTTCGTCATCCCTGGTTGGTCAGTTCAGTGGAATGGGGCAGTGCCATGAAAAAGCGGGCCGTTGTCTGGCTATCGCGTTCTTTGAATAAGCCGATTCTGAAACTCGTAGACGAGGATTACAACGAATGCGGGGCAGGGGAATTGTTGGCTTCAACATCCGAGGCTGCTTATAAGGTGAATATTGATGTGTTTAACCAGGTTCAGCATACTATTTCAGGTTGGCCCGGTGGTAAACGTGATGCGGACGATACAAACCGGCCTGAACGTTCCACTCCTTATCCGAAAAAAGCGCTGATCCTCAGTCCGGAACCAGCTGATGCCTTTCTGGGAATGGGAGGTACCATAGAACGTCTGGTGGAGCAGGGGCATGAAGTCGTGATTGCCTATCAGACCTCCGGAAATCTACGGGTCGCAGATGTGGCGGCTCACAAGTTTGCCAGCGTGGTTCTTGAAATGGCTGAGGAAGACACTGAGGAGGGTTGGAAAAGCCAAAGCGATTACGCGCAAGAGATACTCCGCCTTTTAGATGATAAAGGAGAGTTTGGGATTGATCCTGAAAGGGTTAGGTCGCTTAAGGGCTTGATTCTTCGTGGAGAATCCCGTGCTGCCGCTGATGATTGTGGTGTCGGATATGAAGCTCAACAATTTCTGGATCTGCCTTTCTACGAAAAAGGAAGGTATCGACGCTTTCAGCGGACCGATGAAGACTCGGATGCGATGCGAATATTGCTGGAAGCGGAACAGCCTGACATCATTTTTGCTACGGGTGAGGCCGGCGATCCAAGTTCAATTCAGGCTCTTTCGTTCAAAGCTTTCGGTGAAGTGTGGGAATCTTTGGATCAAGCTGAGTGGCGAAAAAATTGCAGCGTTTGGCTATACCGCGGGCGGGACGAAGCTTTTGAATCACACGAAATCGATATGGCCGTTCCGATGAGTCCGGATCAGATCGATGGAAAAGGGGAGGCGATCCGAAAATTTATGTCCGTTAATCAGGAAGAGTTGGGTTCACCGAACCGGAACCGCGAGATTGCGCAGCAATACGATGCGCTTGGCATGGCGGAGTATGAGGCGATCGAAGCGTTTCAGCGATGGTGAGCATTGATGCTTCCAGTGTCACATGGATTCCAAAACAGGCGTTTTGGCTTTTGATTTCTCGCGTTTTCTTCGGATTAATGCGACGCGGGCTCTTTTCGACCAGTGGAAAATCGCGATACCCACAAAATGGATTATCACGAAGGCCGTCAGGAATTTAAAGCCGGTTTCCGGATTGATCCCTGCCAAACGGAACAAGTAAAACCAAAGCGCGGTGAACAGGGAGCAAAATAAGAGTACCCTGATCGCCAGTGGAATTCTCCGGAGTTTTATTTTTAGATACCTGAGAGGCTTTATGCCGGAGCTCACTGCCAGGTCACTCACTAAGAGCCACTCATAGACCTTGCAGGGAAGATAGAATACGACGGTGACGGCGAGCATCCAGACGAGATAAGAAATGGCTACTTTGAAAAAGATTAGAAAGAGAACGGCTCTCCAGGGCTCGGCTTTCAGAGTTTTTACTGATCCAAAAGTGCTTTGCCAGGCTCCTTGCGGGATGCTCAAGGTTCTGTAAAAAATTGATATTCTTGCGATTGATTGAAAAAGAAACTTCTGGGCCTGCCGGGATGCTGGATCGATGGAAAGCGAGGTGCGAAAGGATGATTCGGCGAGTTTCGGATTTTCCAGTTCGAGAAGGTAAGTCTGTCCAAGGCTGAAATGTAGTTCGGCGTTTTCTGGTGAGTGGGACAGGGCATTTTTGAGTTGATCAATTCTTTCCCAGGCTGCGTCGGTGGAGTCGTTGGAGCAGGAGTCCAGGAAGATCTTTAGATTGATGAAATCCGGATTGTCCGGCTCAATTGAAAGGGCCTGATGAATTTCGAAGTCGGCCCATTTGAATTGTCCCTTTAAGATGAAGGCATGAGATCTCAGATAATGATAGAAGGCATTGTCCGGTGAGATTCGAAGTGCTTCGTCGATGTGCTGAATCGCCTTCGCGGAATGATTAATATTGATGTAGAAGGATGCAGCAAGTTGTTGGGCCCGGGAGTCTTCCGGGGATGTCTTGAGGAGGAAGTCAATATGAGGGCGAGCTTTACGGGATTCATCCAGGTGGATGTATGAAACCACGCAGTGATCATGGGCATCAATTGAATCCGGATAGGATTGCAAATGATCGAGGGATAACTCCAGAAGACGCTCGAAATTCCCTGAATCCGCTATCACATCGAGTCGTGCCAATGTGACTTGTTCCGGATCGTCCATAGTAGTCTGGAAAGAGAATGGAAAAACGAATAAAGAGAAAGGAAAAATTCGCCGGATCGTGAATCCTGTTTTTCTCCAATTGTCCTGCATCTGGCATGTGTTAGCATGGATCCATGATACGCGGATTACTGATTCTGTTTGCCCTCCTTCTCTCCAAGTTCTCGCTGGATGCCCGCCAACCAAACATTGTCGTCTTTCTGACGGATGATCAGGGCTGGGGAGATCTCAGTGTGAATGGCAATACGAACCTGAGCACACCGAATATCGATTCGCTTGCGAAAGATGGGGTAAAGTTCGATCGGTTTTACGTCTGTCCCGTCTGCTCCCCAACCCGTGCTGAGTTTCTGACGGGTCGTTACCATCAGCGGGGTGGGGTTTATTCCACCTCAGCAGGAGGCGAGCGACTGGATCTCGATGAGGTCACGATTGGTGATACTTTCAAAGCAGCCGGTTACTCAACCGGAGCATTCGGGAAATGGCACAACGGAATGCAGTTTCCTTATCATCCGAACGGTCGGGGCTTCGACGAATTTTACGGGTTTTGCTCGGGGCACTGGGGGAATTACTTCGATCCTATGCTGGAGCACAATGGCAAGATTGTAGATGGCGAGGGCTTTTGCGTTGATGATTTCACCGACAAGGCGATGGCATTTATTGAGGGAAATAAAGAGAAGCCCTTTCTTTGCTATGTTCCCTACAATACGCCGCATTCACCGATGCAGGTGCCTGACAATTTTTGGGATAAGTTCAAGAATAAGGAGCTGGCGATGCGTCATCGGGAGCCGGAAAAGGAACAGGAAAACCATGTGAAGTGTGCTCTGGCCATGTGCGAAAATATTGACTGGAATGTCGGCCGTGTTCTCAAGAAGTTGGAGGAATTAAAGCTGGAGGAGGACACAATTGTCATTTATTTCTGCGACAACGGTCCGAACGGCGCCCGCTGGAACGGCGGAATGAAGGGGAAGAAAGGCTCAACCGATGAGGGGGGCGTTCGTTCTCCAATGCTGATTCGATGGCCCGGAAAGATTAAGGGAGGCAGAGAGGTTTCGGTTATGGGGTCTGCAATCGATTTGCTGCCAACCTTAGCGGATATGGCGGAGGTTCCTTTAAAGAGTGAGAAACCGCTGGATGGAACCAGCTTGAAAAGTGCTTTGCTTGGAGATGCGGATCCAGAACTCGCCGACCGGCTGATCTTTTCGAGTTGGAAAAACAAGTCGACTGTTCGATCCTCGAAATTTCGGGTCGATACCAGCGGAAAGCTTTTCAATTTGTCGAATGACCCGGGGCAGGCGCGCGATATTTCCAAGGAGAACAAGGGGCTGCTGGAAGATTTAGATGCGAAGCGGGTTGCCTACTTTGCAGAAATGAAGGGAGAGCTCGGGACAGACGAGCGCCCTTTCGTTATCGCTCATCCCGGTCATCAGTTTTCGCAAATTCCGGCGCGTGATGCGACCGCGAGTGGTGAGATTAAGCGTTCGAATAAATTCCCCAACGATTCCTTTTTCCTGAATTGGGTAAACAAAGAGGATCATATCAGCTGGGATGCAAAAGTCGAAGCGGCGGGCGACTATGAAGTGGAGATGTTTTATACCTGTCCCGAAGACAGCGTCGGCACGGAGCTGGAACTGAGCTTTAACGAAAACAAGCTCCTTGGCAGAATTTCTGAATTTCACAATCCGCCTCTCAAAGGCGCTGATGATGACCGGCAGGAAAGAGTCGAGTCCTATGTCAAAGACTGGAAGCGGATGGGTCTTGGAACGATCACTCTCTCCGAAGGTGAGGGGACCTTAAGTCTGAAAGCTTTGAAGAAACCGGGAAAGGAAGTAATCGATTTCCGGCTCTTCGTGTTGAGGCGGGTTGAGTGAATCTCTCCCGATCAGAGGATTGCGTTTCCTGTAGCAGAAGTGAGGTCCCTTTCGCCGGCCGCAGTGTCGCTACGGATGCTGCGGACAGGGCGAAGCTGAACCCGCTGCTTTATTGCAAACCGAAGCGCTGGAACATTGTCTGGTCGTGGCGGTAGATGTCCTGATCGAACCGAACGCGGCCGTCTCCCATGATCGTTGAAGTCCAATAGTTCAAATACACTGGCATTGGTCTGCTCAATGTTTGCTTGTTGTCTGGCTGCGAAACATCTTCCATTGCTGAGTTGACGCTGTTAATATTCCAGCCGCCGTTGCGTTTCAAAACGATATCAGCAAGTTCGGCAGGGCGCCCAACCCGGACACAGCCATGACTGAAATCGCGATCAGTAGCTTTGAAGAGATTGCGGTTGTCGGTGTCGTGGAGGTAAACAGAGGAATCATTGGGGAAAATAAACTTCACCAATCCAAGTGAGTTGGAAGGCCCTGCTGTCTGCCGCATCACGAGTCCGCCGGAAGCAACTTTTTGAAGGTTTGATGAGGTTACCGCTAGTCTCTTGTTGGGGCTGACACCAAAACTGGGTACGATTTCGTAGTTGTGTTGAGCAAAATATCCCGCTGGGTCCGCCTGGGCTTTAGGAACAAGTTCCGTTCTGGCTATGCTGGGCGGAACATTCCAGTAGGGTCGAAAGATAAGGTACTGCATTTCGCCACGGAAGACCGGGGTCTGATGCTTTCCTTTAACGCCGACGATCACCGGCATTGTCGAGATGCGGCGTTCGCCTTCAAAAACCCGGAGGGCTCCTTCGGCGATGTTCACTTCGATATGATCCGCCTGTTCGTAGGCACGGGGCATCCAGCGGAGGCGATCGATATTGATGATCAAGGTTTTGACCCGCTCTTTTACAGAGGTGTTGAGTTCTACAAGGGTTTGTTGGCCAATGTATCCATCGGGTTCAATGCCGTGACGAAACTGGAAAGACTTGAGCGCTTCGCTGGTTTGTTTGTCGACCGTTTTCCCCTTGAATTTCGCTCCGCCGCCGGGCAGATCACCTTCTGCCTGAAGTCGTGAACGAAGCAGATTAACTTCAGCATAAGCGGATCCGGGTCCGATGGGTTGAGCCGTTGCCGGCAGATCCCGCCAGCCTCCGTATCCATCCAGTTTTCGATAGCGGGCCAGAGTCGAAACCATTTCCAGGTAGCGCTTGTCGTATGGGGGAACTTTAGCAATCAGGAAATTGCCGACCTGACGGGGGTCCTGTTTGAGGGCTTCATCGAGAAAATTGTAGGCGGAAACCTTTCGTGGAACTTCTTTCCACTTCGGGTGGACTGAAGTCGGATCGACAAAGCCATATGCTGCGGATTGAATCGCGAAGAGTGCAAGGTGAGTTGTTCCCACATCAACCGAAGCCCGGGCCGCAGGATCCGGGTTTGGATTTCTCCAATGATTATCCCAAGTGGAAAACTGGAAAAGATCAGGGGAAAGACCGTGAGCTTCGAGTCCGGTAATGAACTGGGCCAAACCGGCAAGGCGTTCAGCAGTCCAGACAGGGGTATATCCGCGAGTCTTGTACCAGTTGTTCACGGCACCGCCACGTTTTCCCACTTCAACCTGAATAGCAGCATTGATTGCCTGCCCTTTTGCTTCGCAGCAAAAAAGAGTAATGAACGCGGCGAGAAGAATAAGTTTCGGAGAAATGCGCATTGTGGAGAAGGGATTCCGGAATTTTAGACTGATTACGGGGAATTTCAAATAGCTTAACTATTGCAAATACGTGACGTTTGAGTGGTTCTTTCAATTCAATTTGACTCAATTCAGAATTTTTGAGTCACATCCAGCCCCTGATAACGCGATAGACATATGGCAGAATTGCCGCGAGATTTTTCTATGACTATGAGGCTTACCCGGTTCCCGCTTTTTTTGATCCCCGTCTTTTTCCTTTCCCCCGGTTTTGTGAAAGCGGATCATCATGCGGAAACCCTTTTTGATGGGAAAAGCCTTGAAAGCTGGAAATCTCCGGACATGAGCTATTGGTCGGTTGAGGATGGAACGATCACAGCCAAATCGAGCGAAGACCATCCCTGTAAACACAATCAGTTCCTTGTTTGGCAGGGAGGTGAGATCGGTGATTTTGAACTCACTTTGAAGTTTCGCGTTGATGGTGGAAAAAGTGCAAACAGCGGGGTTCAAGTTCGGTCACAGGTCGAATCAGACGGCCACGTGAAGGGATACCAAGTGGACATTGCTCATCCTGATGCCCCTTATCTGGGGGCGGTCTATGACGAAAAGGGGCGGAAGATGCTGGCAATGCGGGGACAGTCGACGGTGATCCAAATGGATGGAAAGATGCTGAGTGGCGCTTTAGAGGGCGACAAGGATGCGGCCTTGATAAATTACAAGCAAGGCGAATGGGCTGATTATCGAATTCGATTTGTCGCAAACAAGTTGGAAGTGTGGTTAAACAGTGTGCAAACCGCTGTGGTTCTCGATGAGCAGGAAGCCGAACGTGAATCGTCCGGTATACTTGCACTGCAACTCCATTCCGGTCCCCCAATGACAGTCCAGTTTAAGGATATTGTTCTGAAAAAACTTTGAGACAGTAGCGTATGCACGATCCGGCCTCCAACCTTTCGCACCTGAGCGAATCACCCTATGACTGGGAGATTCGAATCACGGCGATTGAGGATTTTGTCCGGATTGATGACATGGACAGTGCCCGTCGCCTCGTTCGGGAATCGCCGGACGACTCTCCGGTTCCAGATCATCTGAAGCTTCATCTGCATACCCTACTCACGAAGGGAAAGGATGCCCTTCCTCCCCTGGAAGACGAATCTGTCGAAGAGGTGCTGAGTGAAGAAGTGCTTAGCGAAGAAGTGCTTAGCGAAGAAGTGCTTAGCGAAGAAGTTCCCAGCGAAGAGGTGAACAACAAAGATGCGGAAGAGAATTACTCTCCATCTGCTGCGGAGCCCGCGAAAACTTTTGAGGAACTGACTGAAGGGTCGAAGGCGGATTCTGATTCGGTTTCCATGTCGCTTCTTGAGGAGGAAAAGAAGACGGAAACAAAGGAGGAGGAACTACCTTCGAAAATGGAGACCAGTTTATCCGGAGGGCTGGCTGCCCTGATGGAAGCGGATGAAATTCCTGAGAAAGAGAAAGAGGCTCCTTTGCCAAAGCTTGAAGCTATCAGGGTTGATCGCGAAGCAGCGAGAAAACGCTGGGAAGAGTACGACGGAGATCTGAATCTCACGGTAGCGGATCAGCACGGTGCCTCTGTGCGAAGATCATCGATACCGGAGCGCTTCTCTGCCCTGACACTGGCTGCCGTCTTTCACCTCGTTCTTTTTATACTCGTCAGCCTGGTAGCGATAAATTCTCCGCGACCCAAGCCGCCTCAGTTGATCCTGTCGGTTCCGCATGAGCGTGAAGTGTTGCTCACAACCACCCGCATCACGAGACAGACGAAGGAAATGAAGCCTTCCGCTGCGTCTGCTCAGGCAGTGAATGTTCTGAGTTCAGTGGCAAATTCCGATTTCAAGCTGCCTGAGATCGAAGATACCGATAATTACAATGTCACCTCCATGATCGCCGGCCTTCAGCCTACAGGGCAGGGGATGAGCTTTTCCACCCAGGCAGTAAAAGAGTCGGATGTGAATTTCTTTGGGATTTCCGGCGGCGGAAAGAAGATCGTTTTTGTCATTGATGCAACCCCGGCCATGCTGGTCGACGAAAAGGGCGGTATGACTGCTTATGACAAGGTGAAGAATGAAGTTTCTATCATGTTGGCAAATCTCAACAGGGGGACCCATTTTAATATTCTCATCTATCAGGGGAAAAAGCTGGTCGCCTTTCGGGAGAAACCGGTTCCGGGCCTTCCTTCAAATCTGCGAAAGGCGATTGAGTGGATGGGGCCTCTCAACAAAGATTACGAGGCACTTGGTCTTAGGAATGAGTTTGGCCCTTCGATAACGGTTGCCGATGTCGAAGGTCTGCCGATTCTGGCAGTTGATAACGCTTTCTACACCAAAGCGATCCAGAAGGCTTTGGAATGGAGGGTCAGCGCTGTGTTTTGTATTTCCAATGGCTACGGTCAAATGAACCGTTCTCTCACTCCGGAAATGAGAAAGAAAATGGCGGAGAATCCGGAAACTCCAGGAACCCCTGGAAAGATCAATCCGGCTGAAGCCAAAGCCTGGCGGGACGCTGTTGCCAAAACGAAAGCCTGGTTGCAAAAGGAAAATGCAGCGAGGAGAGAAAAAGGAATTTCACCGAAAGTGGTGACCAATTTCAATGCTCTGGTCCGGCAGATTACCGGTAAAACTCAGCCCCGGCAGACGGGTGGAACGCCTGCGACAGGCGGAGCCAAGATCAAACGGCCACTGCCAGTGACTCCAAAGGAAATCGAGGAACAAGTGAAGCAACTGGTGAAACTCAATTACAAAGAGGAAAGCCGCGAAGAGCCTTCGGTCCACATGGTATTGTTTCTTGGGGAGGACGAAGAAATCGGTGACCGTGAAGACCACTTTAAAGATTTAACGCGTAAAAACCGGGGCAAGCTGAAAATCCTCAAGGGCTTAGCCGCATTGAGCGATGTGACAGCCGAGTAGGCTACAAGTGCGCTGGTTCCAGGCTAAGAATTAACTGGTTGCGGCTTGGTCGGCATTGGTTTGAAATCACCGGGAACACCGGGAAAGTTTTCCTCGCGGAAACGATCCCAGGTTTGCCGGGTTTCGGCTGACATGATTTCTGCCATGTCTTCCATGCATTCGATACAGATCATGGCGCTGTCGACCATGTCTTTTCCGTGGCAGACTCCAACAAATCCGTATTCATCGTTACGGGCCTCACCAATAGTCCTCACGCAGAGCGCACACTCTCCGAATCCGGAAACGCCTTCACGATAGCGTTCGGTCTGAAACTCGTTGAGTCGACGTTTCGATTCTTCCGAAGCTTCATCCATCATCGCATCAAGACAGGGGAGGCAGAGCGCATACTCAATGATGACTTCACCTCTCTTGAAGTTTTTGGAAATACGATAGCCTTCGTCAAAGTCTGCGAGGCTCTCCCCGCATCGGGTGCAGGAGACGAAGGCGCGGTCTTCGTAGAAGGAATGGAGGATTTCCGGGATTGGCTCCCGTTTAGGTTCCTCACCGGAAGGTTCTGTTTCGCTCATTGTGGAGAAGAGTGTAACTCTGTCGAATTATTTAGGCTTAGTCCAGCCCTCATTCCAGATAATGTGGGTTCCGCTTTTCCCCGGAAGGACCAAATCGTTCCTGCCGTCGGCATTCAGATCAGCAACACGGATCTGGAGTCCGATACCGGGGCCTTCACCTGCGGGAGCATTGGAAATCATATTCTTCTTCCAGCTCTGATTTGCTTTGTCCCAATCATAATAATGAACAGTGATCGCATCTTCGGCTCCAGAGTCGCCACCGGAGTGGGCGTAATACCGTTTTCCTGTAATCAACTCAGCTTGGTCATCTGAATCAATATCTTCCCAGGCAAGGCAATGGGCCTGAGAGAATTTCTTGTCGATCAAATGCTGGCGCCATGTGGTGATGCCTTTGGCTGTGGTATCCATTTGCTCCTCCCAATAAAGCCCGTAGGAATGGCCGTCCGCCCAGATGATGTCATTTTTTCCATCTTCATTGAGATCGACAATTATCAAGGGGCAGCTTGCGTGCGGAAGGGTGAAATCTTTATGCCATGTCCAGGGGCCGGAAAATGGACCAGCCGCAGGTTGTTCATACCAGCCTTGCATAAAGACGATATCTTCTTTTCCGTCACCATTGATGTCTCCAAATCCCATCCCATGGCCATTTCCGCTTTCGGAAATGACATGCTTCTTCAAGCTCGGTTTGCCATCGTCATTTTTCGCAAAGCGGAATACTTGCATCGGGTTGTCTTTGTTCCAGGAATTCTCAAACCACTCAGGAGTTCCGTCGCCGTCGATGTCGTGCATGAAGGTTGCTTCATTGTGACCCGTTTCCGTGTCGACCAGTTCGTGAGTTTTCCAGGCTTCTTTGCCCTCATAATTTCCCGCACCGGGATTTTCGAACCAGTTCACGATAGGAAGGGTGAACATTCCTGCCACAACATCGAGATCGCCGTCTCCATCCACGTCGTGGAGAAACTCCGAATTGTTCTGCATGTAGTCTTTACCGAAAGGAAGGATTTTCCGGACAGCCATTTGTTTGAAGTCCGGTGCTGCATACCAGTATTCGCCGGCAGACACGTCGAGTTTTCCGTCTCCATTGATATCTCCTACAGCGCAGCCTTCGTTGTTGTCTTTGTGAAGCTGCTGGACTCGCCACTTAAGGGAAGGGGGAGCCGCTGCCTTTTTGCCCTTTTGCTGGGCGTTTAAAGCGACTGCACTGATAGTGACCAGAAGCGCGAGGGAAAAGGAAAGACGGTATTTCATAAGAATCGGTAAGAGTCAAAGAGGTAAGCTCAATGTGAACACGAATTCTATAGCGGAACAGCAAAGGGCAAAGCAGAAAATAGGTCGCGAGTGCGTAGGCTGTGACCGATCGGCTGGTTTCTATTCTTCTTCCCCGGATGCCTCCAGCGGAGTTTCTGAATTCTCTTCGGACCCGGACTCGGACTGAGGATTCAGAAAGAACACGGCGGAAACCGTATGGTCATGCACGAAATTTCGTCCTCCGACCGGGCCCAGCTGGCCGTTGCTGAAAATACCACTGAGAGGAACTTTCCCGAAGGTTTCCTCTATGACATCGACGTCATGATTAGGTTCATCGAAAAGGCTGACGCCCCGGCCGGCTCCTGTGAACACCATGGTTCCAACGGGAGTTCCGAATTGATCGATCGCATCGGTGCATCGTTTTCTCAAATCTTCGTCCGCAGCTTCTTTGTCGCGCAGTTGAAACTGCATGGTTTGCCCAACCCGGGGATAGGCTCCCAATGCGAGCGCGCTTTTGTCGGCCTTTGCGCCAAGGATATGACGGATCTGAAAGTCACCGCTCTTAAAATCATCGACGTATTCATTCATCGCAATGCCTGCGCAAACCTTGCCATCAGCATCTGCCTTTTCTTCCAAATCGAGAGAGTGGTAGGCCTCTTCCAAAACTTCAAAGGCGTGACGCTGGCCGATTGTGAGCACCTGATTGCTAGCGACCTTGGTAATTGTGAACGGTTCCCCGATCGGGCGGCATCCCTGACTGACTACGCCGCCGAGCCTGATATTTCCCGCGAAATGAACTGCAACGAGCGAGTCGTCGCTTAGGCCGTCTTCATCGAAAAGAAAGATGTCGTCCTCTTCAGGGCCGCCGCTGGCGAGTCCTCCGAATGTGGGAACATCGGGAAAGGCAGAATTCCAGGGGCGAATCCAGGAATCCAAATCAATATGACAGGGATTCCCAATGGCGATCCATCCTCGGGATTCATCTTCTCCTTCGGTGACCAGATCTTTCCACGAAATTCCTTCGGCAGAGCGATAGATCAGGGATTCGGAAATGTGATTGCGGGTGACCTCAGAATCCGGGAACCGGAGAAACTGTCTCTTATACACATCTCCGAGCCCACGAGACCGAGGCTGATCT
>OJCB01000317.1_pt1 | contig 19042 bp, 15 predicted proteins | sample 1591501 | NCBI WGS metagenome assembly OJCB01 (sample SAMN05416813, study PRJEB24817) | seawater metagenome | isolation source: Sea water | place: Canada:Atlantic | collected 2013-07 | reverse complement strand
GAGATCAGCCTCGGTCTCGTGGGCTCGGAGATGTGTATAAGAGACAGTTCTTGAATCGTTCATAGTATGCGGGATATTACAGCCCGTCCCCACAGTAAGAATTTCCATGAAGTTTCTAAAATCAGTCCCTATTATTCTCGGTGCCCTCACGGCGACCGCGTTTCTCTTTCCCGCTTCGGTTGAGGCCCAGCAGGGGGATCTATCCGCCCGCGAATCTGTAGGCCTCGTTTCGAGTCAATTCGGCCCGCGCTCAACTCGCTGGCTTGTTGAATTGCGTGCTACCGGCGGTGTTCCCCAGCCTTCCGATTGGGAAATTCTCGTTCTCGATGAAAATGCACCGAAATTGCTTAGACGATTCTGGGCCGGCGGCGGACGTGCCGGTGATGATGGTCCGGATGCCCGACGCTATCCACTCGACCTTCCTATCGGTTACTTCAGCATGAACATGGTCGGCGTCGACAGTGTTGCAGCGTTCACTATTGCTGAAGGAGAAGCACGCAAAGCGCGAATGGGATTCGACAGCTGCAATTACCTGCTGCGCGTCCGTGAATTTTCCAACGAAACGATCTGGCGTCTCGAGTTGCTCGATGCCGCTCAGCAAATGGTGGGAAAAATTTATATCTCCGGCACCAATGGTCAGGTTCTCAGAACCATGTGGGTTTATTCCGGTGAACGAGGTCGTCCCGATGGTCTTCCTCGAATTATTGACTCCGCCGTGCCGACGGGGAGCAGTTCAACAGAATCTATTACCGGAATAACCGGGGGAGATACCCGATATCGCGAGCCGATTCCAGGTCGGACAGGAATTGCCGATGCACCGATGGTAACGAACCCACAGTCCGGGCAGCCGCAACCTTATGCGCCGGTTCCTTCCGGTTCAATCAATGGAGGGATCGCTGCCAAACCTCCGGTCGCAGCGACTCGTCCCGCCGCTCCCTCCGAAGCGGACCGTCGAATGGTGGAAATTCCGCCGCCAGCTCCTCCCGTCAGTGGCACGGCATCTGCAGACAGCGGAGCGCCACAGCAACCTTTCCGGGATTTAAGAGATCCGCCGGCAACGGGAAAACCGGATCCGTCGAAACCGCCGATCGAAGTACCATCGGGGTCCTCCAGTGGAAGCAGCGGACGGATTCCTCCTCCGCCAATTCCTCAGTGAGACAGCCGGGCCTTGATTCGCGAGAACGCTTCGACGGTCCAGACTTGCGGGTAGATTTTTTCGAAATACCAAAGTCTCGCAAAATAGAATCCGATAGGGGAGGGAAGAAATTCCGTCCCTTTTTTCGTGTTCGCGATGAGCCAGCGGGCTCCGTCGAGAAGGGTTTCTTCAGGAGCCGTCTCCGCAAGGGCTGATAGAGCGAGCGCGGTTTCTTCGATCGTAGATGGTGTGGAATCTCTGCCGCTGCCCCAGCCGCCGTCTTGATTCTGTTGTTCGAGTAGCCAGGAGAATCCACCATTCAAAAGGTCGCCGGTTTGTCCGGTTTCCTGCAAGGCCAGGGTAACCATGGACGTTCCATAGGTGGGGTTTTCTTCATCGGAATACCGATGCTGATTCCCGAACCAGAGCGGGGTCCATGATCCGTCCAGGTTCTGCCCATTCTTCAAAAACCGGAGACCCGCTGCGATTCCTGTTTCGATTCTGCCCTGCTGTTCTGCGGGGAAATGGGGTTTCCAGAAATGCCAGGCGCGTAGCGTGTGAGCGGTCAGATCGGGGGAAGATCGATCGAAAGGAAGCGCGCCCCAGCCCCGGCAGAAGGTGGGAATTCCTCCGTCACGATTCTGAAGCCCCAAGAGCCAGATCGAGCCCTTCTCGGCGGCCGTTTTGCAGCTGTCAAAGGTGTCCTCGTTTTGAAGTTTGCTAAGAGCGAGCATGGCCCCGGGAGTGTCATCCGCATCGGGAACACCACCGGCAAGATCGGTCCAGGCCCAGCCTCCGGGAGGCGAATTGGTAAACGGGTGGACTTCCTGATACTGCTGCCCCAGCAGCCACTCGAGAACCTGGTCCTGTCGATCAAACCCGGTTGAATCCTTGTCCTTACCCTCTTTGATCGTCAGGGATTTCACTGCGAGAGTCGTCGCCCAGGTCGAGAGATTGGTGTCGATGGGCCAACTGCCGTCGTCGCGAACGGAGTCGACAAGAAAGCGGCACCCCTCTGAAACGACAGCATGATTCTTTTCTCCCGAGGAGGCGAGGGCCATGGTCACGAAGCTGGTGAGCGGGGCCGCTTCGAGGAAGCCACCGGTTGAGGGTTGGATTTCTGTGAGAAGCCGGGAAACTCGCGGCCATAACATTCTCCGGATCCAGTATATTGGATTGAGGCGGATGGGAGGAGCGATTTCGAATCGGGCATGACCAATTGCGATCAGAGCCGGCAGGGCATAGCTGACGACGGGTAGCCGCATAATCGCGAACCATTCGCGGGGAAAAGCTGCGAGCTCAAAAGGCAGTGGCAGGACCTGACGCCAGCCTTTTTTCCCCAATGTTCCGCAGATGGCGCAAAGCATGAGAATGGGGACAGAAAAAGTGCGGTCCTTTCCGTAGCGGGCTTTGACGGTTTCCGCGATCAAATCGGGGGAAAGAGAGCCAACGTAATCATGAATCCAGTGTCTTGCCTTTTGGGTTGCTGAAATTGAATCTTCGCCGAAACGGGAAAGGGCCGACCAGCAAAGCAGGCTCGTGGAAATGTTGGAGAAACTTTTGGTCGTGTCGCCCCAGCCTCCGTCCTCATTTTGGTTTTCGACGAGCCACTGGCAGCCACTCTTCAGATACGGCTGGTATTTGGTGTCGTCGACTGTTCCAAGAGCGACGATAGCAGTGGCCGTTGAAAGCGCCGACGTGGAAAGCTCGCCTTCCCAGTGTCCCTGCACATTTCTATCCTCCAGCAAAGTGCGTGAGGCATTGGTCAGGGTTTCCCTGATGAGATCGTTTTCCGGCATTGGATTTCTCTAAAGGGCGAGATGGCCGAGCGCAAGCAGGCCGTAATACGTGTATTCGATATCGAGGTCGTCGTCTTCCCAACTTCCGTGGAATCCGCCGTCGGCTGTCCAGAGACTGTCGACAAAATCGAGGAGTCCTTCTTTCCTGTTTTCAAAGTCGATCTGGAGCCCGTCGAGCGCATGGAGAGCGACTGCCGTAGTCAGTAAATCGGGAAGGGGTGCCATCGGGAACGGAACAAATCCGCCTGTCGGATGGAGGCAGCTCAAAATCCAGGGAACGGTTTCATCAGGGATTGGAAGCCGGAGATTTCTGGAAAGAGTGATCGCTGCAGCGGTGGCGGGAATATTGGGAACAGGCAGCTCGACGTCGTTCGCCCAGGCTCCGGTTGGAGTGAGTAACTGCGAAAGTGAATGAGCAACTCCCTCTGTATTTGGAAGCTCCAGCTGATGATCCGAATAGGCACCATAAGCAAGAAAGGAGGCGTAAGCGGATCCGGTTTCGTTGTCGTCTGCCTGATTGTAGCCTCCGTCGGGACAGCGATACGTTTCGATTCTTTCAAAAACCGGGGCGAGCATTTTCGTATCGGGCTTTTCGCTCAGGGAGGAAAAACATCGGGCGAGGCAGCAGAGATGAACAAAATCGAGATCGTCCAGATTCTTCAAGTGCTGATCAAGAAATCCACGGAGTGAGTCCTCCGGCAACCCGGCTTGAATGGCGGTGAGCGCATCGATGGCGAAGCTGGTGTAATAGAGGTCCGCTTCCTCGCCTCTATCGGCGAAGCCTCCATTCTCTGCCTGTTGCGACATAATGAATTCACGGATCAGTTCCGTGGCTTCTTCCCCAAGAATGGAAGGAGCCAGTCGCGCGACCTGGAGCATTTCTAAACGTAGAGACATCGATTATTTATTTCGAGGGCGGGGATTGGTATTGTCATCGGACCCGGCGACGAGTTCGTTCTGAATCTTGACGGTGTGAGTATCCTGGAAAGTTTCGTTCGCCGCGATTTGCAGGCTTCGAAAAGATCTCTGATTCGTCATCGTCCCGGTCAAGTGGACTGTTCCACTATCGTAGCTGACAATTCCATCCGGGACTTGCTTGAAAAATGGAATCAGGAATTGGGCAGCCACTCGCCCTGTCCATTTTACCGGGATGCGGTCGGAGTCGTTCTCCACCTTGTTGACAACCTGATGATCGGGAAATTCACGTTTGAGATCTTTGATCATTCTTTCGAGGGCAAACCTGCTTTTGATGGCTCCTTCTAACTCGATAGTGTCTCCGCTGATCGATCCAAAGAACTCTGGAAGGCTGGGCTCGACGTCGGCTTCCACTTGTTCCTTTTTCTCTGCGGCCGCTTTTATTGGCTCAGGATCTGGTGCGGAGGCAGGTTCAGGTTTTGGAGGCGGCTGTGGGAGGGGAGTCTTTACAATAGGCTCTTCCTTTTTCACGGGTTCAGGTGCAGCCTTCTCACTGAGCGAGGGCTTTTCGCATCCTGATCCGAAGAAAACAAGAATCGTTAATCCCAGGATTGGATTGAGTTTGGAAATGATTTTCATATGGGGCAAAGTGATTCGGGAAGGTAGAAGATTTCAACCGTAAGGGGAAGATGTCCAGAGCGTCTTTGATTTGCTCATACCTGCAAGGAACAGATAACTTATCGAAATAATGGAAGAACAATACGATTTTGTAGTCATCGGTGGTGGAAGTGCCGGATATGCCGCAGCGAGAACGGCACACGAAGAGGGGCTGAAAACCGCAGTGATCGATGGCTCCGAGAGGCTGGGAGGGCTTTGTATCCTGCGCGGCTGTATGCCCTCTAAAACCCTGATCGAATCCGCAAACCGGTTTCGCTCCATGCGGAGAGCGGGCGAATTCGGGCTGAGCGCAGATAAGCTTGCGGCAGACCCGGAGAAAATCGTGAAGCGCCAGCGAAGCTTGATCAATGAGTTCGCATCGTACCGGGCTGAGCAACTTGAGGACGGCAGGTTTGATTTGATTCGTGGAAACGCCATCTTTTCCGGATCTCATGAACTATCTGTAAAACTACTGGATGGTGGTGATGAACAGCTTGTCCGGTTTAAGTCCGCATGTGTCGCTACTGGATCGAAAGTGACGCGGGTTACTATCCCCGGGTTGGAAGAAGCGGGCTACTGGACCAGTAATGAAATCCTCGAAGCCGAAGAGTTACCGGATTCTTTTGTGGTTCTCGGAGGAGGGGCGATCGCTCTGGAAATGGCCTGTTATCTGGAAGGTTTGAACAAAGAGGTAACCGTTATTCAAAGGAGTGATCAGTTACTTTCCGGAACAGACAAGGATGTTGCGGATGCCCTGGCCGGAGCGATTTCCGCCAGAGATAACCTGACTTTGTATACCGGGACGGAACTGAAAGAAGTCTCGGTAAACAACGATGGGGAAAAGCGGGTTCGTTTCCTTCACGATGGCGGGGAAGTAGAAGTAGGGGCTGATCAAATTGTCCAGGCATTGGGAAGAAGTCCCAACAACGGAAATCTTGGACTGGAAAAAGCAGGGATAGGTTTAGCCTCCAACGGAAAACACATCGCATGCGATTCGGAGCAGAGAACCAGTCAGGAGCATATCTTTGCGGCAGGCGACACCTGCGGCCCACTCGAAGTGGTGCACATCGCGATTGATCAGGGGGAAATTGCGGCAAACAATGCGGCTGTTCTACTGGGAGGGAAAAAAGAAATTCGGCATTTTGATTCCCGTCTCAAGCTGCTCGGAATCTTTACGGATCCGCAGGTTGCCACCGTCGGGATTTCAGAGAACGAAGCTGCGAAGGCAGGACGCAAAGTGAAAGCGGCGTCCTATCCTTTTAATGATCACGGGAAATCAATGGTGATGGGCGAAACGGAGGGATTCGTGAAGTTGATTGCAGACTGCGAAACCCGCGAGCTGGTTGGTGCCGCCGTGATCGGACCGGAGGCTGTGGATCTGATTCACGAGATCGTGGTCGCCCTCTATTTTCGGGCGAAACCGGACGATTTTATAAAAATTCCACATTATCATCCCACTTTGAGCGAAATTTGGACTTATCCTGCAGAAGATCTTTTATTTTAGTGAAATATAGAGTAAGTTTCCCCCGTTGGCGGGAGGTTGTCCGTCGGTATTTCGTAGTAAAATTATACAAATTTCAGTCGTGTTAAAACAAATCATCAATCAAGAAAACGATCCCGGAAATGCTGGCGATGCTGCCAAAAATCCGGAATCCAAGCCACAGTCTTCGAGCCCGGGGACATCCGCTGCTCCTATGAGTTCAAACAAGAACATCCTTTCGAGCGATGTTGAAATTAAGGGGACTCTTCGCTTCGCCAACGATCTTATTATAGATGGACGGATTGAAGGGGAAGTGAATTCCGAAGGGGATCTTACTGTTGGTGAAAATGCTCACATCCTTGGAAACATCAACACTCGTTCTGTAACGGTGTTTGGTAAGGTTCAGGGAAATATTACCGTGACCGACCGCTGCGAACTCAAGCAGAACGCAGCTCTGCAAGGCGATATTGCCGCAGGGAAACTTGCAATCGAAGAAGGTGCCTCCTTCATCGGAGCGTCCAGAGTCGGTAGCCCGATGAGTGGTGGCGGATCCTCAATCCCGGCGAAGGCAACGTCTGCTGCTCCTTCCAAGGACAGTGGTTCCGGTGGTGACGATAAGGGTGGGGGCAGCTAAGCTTGAGGGAGAAAAGGAGGTAAACACCTTTTTTCTTCCTCCCCGAAAATTTTCCGTCTCAAGTAGACGGAGTTCATGGCGCGCCGGATTTCCTTTGGCGCGCCATTATTTTTTTAACCTCTTAAATTGTTCTTTGCCGTGTTCGGAAAATCAAGAAAGCCGAAGCAAGCCGAGCTGACCTGCCCCTATTGCGGGAACAAGCAGAGTGAGCCGGCGATGGCTGTGTCCTCTTTCTGTCGGGGGTGCGGTGATCATTTTCGAATTCAAAAGGGTGTCGCTGTTGCCAAGCCCGGCTTGCGGGTCTCGGGAATCACCTCTGTCAAAGAGAGCTCATCTGATGAGGTCGAAGAGGAAAAGGATGCCGGCATTTTTGATGGGGATGCGGGTTCCGGGGCAAGTGATAAGGAGCCTTCTTTTGATGCCTGGCTACGATCAGCTCGCGGTGGCGAATCGCGGCCGGAGTCGCTGACAAAGAATGATATCGACGAAGAGGCGGGAAGTAATCCGATCGCTGGAGCCGTTTCTGCAGCCGGGTTTTTCGGGCTCGCTCCTGAGGATGACGAGGATGCTTCCGAAGAACAGGCAGTCGCCGGGGATCAATCCAATGAAGAGGATGGCGACAGCTCTCTCGGTCAAAAATCCCAGGGGAAAGAGACTCTGGCCGGTGGATCCATGGGGGCTTTGATCGGAAAACTTGCCGATGAAGTGGAAAAGAAAAGCTTTGGCGAGGACGGCTCAAAAATGCCGCCAAATTATGTGCCTCCCGGTAAGAGAGGTCGCCATTCAGATGACCATGGAAACAGGACCGTCAGGTGCTTTCGATGTAATCACATGCAGAATGTGACGCGTTATGCCACATCGACCCAGTGCGGTCGGTGCAGTGTTTACATCAGTCTCGCGGACTACGAAATTAAGAGCGAGAAATCTCAAGTCTTACGAACACGCGGCGATGTTGTTGTTACAAAAAGGGGATCTGTCAGGAATTGTGAAATTGCCTGTCGGAATCTCACCGTTTACGGCAGCCTGAACGCCACTATCGACTGTTCCGGTGTTGTGATTTTCAAACACTCTGCAAAAGTGAAAGGCACGGTTAATTGCACCAAGTTGGTGGTTGAGCGGAAAGTGGAAGTGGACTTCAGAGACGGTTTGAGTGCCGAACGGCTTGAGGTATCCGGCACAATTTCCGGTGAAGTGCGATGCTCGGGCGAAGTGAAAGTGTATCGCCATGGAATTATTGACGGGAATGTAAAGGCCCGGTCCATCAATGTTCGTGATGGCGGAAAGATCGAAGGGAATCAGTCGATCGACCCTGATTTGAAAAACGATATGCCCTTGAAGGGGGGATTCGATCCCTCTATTATTGAGTGAAAAAAATTGGAGAGACCCAAGCGTCTCCCGAACACTTCGAAATTTATGACTACTGCTGCTCCTCCGGTATCCACCAACTTGCGAGATGATATTCTCGCTTTGAAAGAAGAACGTAACGCTGTGATTCTGGCGCACAATTACCAGATCGCTGCGATTCAGGAAATCGCTGACTACTGCGGTGATTCACTTGGTCTGGCCTTTCGTGCTCAGGAAACCGATGCTGAAGTGATTGCCTTCTGCGGGGTTCACTTTATGGCGGAGACGGCGAAGATCATCAACCCTGAAAAAACAGTGGTTCTGCCTGATGCCAATGCAGGATGTTCACTTGAGGAGAGCTGTCCGGCACCTGAACTCGAAGCGTTTCTGAAAGAGAACGAGGAGAAAAATTATTACGTCATCACCTACATCAATTCCTCGGCTGCAGTGAAAGCGCTGTCCGACGTGATTTGTACCAGCGGCAATGCGGTTCGAATTGTGGAGGCCGCACCGAAAGACCGCCCCATCCTGTTCGCCCCGGATCAGAATCTCGGGGAATGGGTTGCCAAGCAAACCGGACGCAAAATGGATTTCTGGAAAGGGAATTGCTACGTGCACGTAGAATTTACCAGAGAGAGCATCACGAGAATTAAAGAGGAACACCCCGATGCCGCCGTGGTTGCCCACCCCGAATGTACCACCGCAGTTAGACTCCTCGCGGATGAGGTTTGCTCCACTGAGAAGATGGTCGATTTCTGCAGAGACAGTGAGTCCCAGAACATCATCGTCGTGACCGAAGCAGGAATGCTGCACCGCCTCCAGCGCGAAGTTCCCGAAAAGAATTTGATTCCCGGACCGACGGATCGATGCGCCTGCGCCGAGTGTCGCTATATGAAAATGAACACACTGGAGAAACTGTATCTGTGTCTCCGTGATCTGAAGCCGGAAGTGACTCTCGAAGAGGATCTCAGAAAAAATGCGGAAGCGCCGATTCTCCGGATGCTTGAGTTGAGTAAATAGAATTTTTTGGGGCAATAAAATTATGAGTGATTACCAATGGGACGCCACCTTTCTGGATTTGTTCGACCGCTGCGTGGAACGCTTCCGAAGCGGTGATAGTGATTTTGAAAATTACTACAGCGAGGCAGATCTGGAATTTCTGAGATCCATCGGATACAAGAAGCGCGAGCTTTTCGATTTTGTGGAAGACACCGTCGATTGGGATGGCGATCCATCGCGCGAAACCGCTCTAATGGTTGCCAGCGTTCGTCGCGACTACTTGAACTGGGAAATGGGAGCGGAACTCAGCTCTCATGAAATCAAACCGGACGAACTTCCGTCGAAATCGGAAGTTCTTGACGGGGTTGTCTGGTTGCCAAGGATCATCATGAAAGCGCGCGGGAAACTTCGCGGAGAGTTGGATCCCGAAATTATGTATAGTTGTGGAGGGGATCGAAAATTCCTTCGTGAACATGATATCGCACCGGCTGATTTTCTTCGCGCAGTCTGGGGTGCGGGCGACGACGATCAAAAAATCCTGGCTTTCGTGAAAGAGGCGGAGAAAAGATAGAAAGCGGATGAATACGGGAATGCCGCGATTGACAGCTCTGGTCTGTCTGTTCTTCTGCTTCACCCAGAAGACGCGTGCGCAGTATGAGAGTCTCGCCGATCTCCCCGAATTTCGCAGTGGCACATCGCATTTCAAAAACGGCGAATTCGATAAGGCTTCTGAAAACCTGCTTCGTGCCTGGGACACTGTTTCGGCGGACGAAGAGAATGAAGAAGAGAAAAAAATCGTCGCTTCGAGACTTCTTCTCGCCCTTTGGGAATCCGGCGGGCACGATCAGATCGTTGAATGGTATGAAGAGAATTCTTCAGTCGTAGTTTCAGGGCCGGCCAGACTCCATCTCGCTTATGCGCTCAGGGATGCCGAGGAGTTTGAAAAGGCAGCGCCCCTTTTTGGATCTCTGGGAAAAATCCCCGGAGCCACGCTAAGTTCCCTGTCGGAAAATCAGGCCTACTGCATGGTTAGGTCCGGCAAGCCTTCCGCAGCGCTGCGATTGCTGGAGGAGAGCGGGGATGCGAAGACAGCCCGGGAAGTTTTTCTGCGAACCGGGCTCGCACTGCGCTCTGGTGCTTACGAGAAGGCAATTGAGTATGCCGATATCCTGATTCATCAGGAGCTGGAAGGGCTGAGTCCTGCTATGCAATTTGAAGCAGAATTGATACGCGCGCGGGCGATGACCAAGTCGGGGAGCGGGCAGCAGGCAGCTTCAGATTTGCTTGTCCTGATTGAAGGTCTGGATGATCCACCGCAAATTTACCGGGCCTTCGAAGCCTTGAAGGACATCACTGTGATTGCCGAGCTGGCGAGCCTTCCCAAAGACCTGGATAGATTGCAGGAAGGTCCGGAGTCACCGGATGTAAAGTTAGCTGCAGAATATTATGGAGCTCTCCTGTCCAATCCGGGAGATGAAAACCTTGCGGTGAAACTGGAAGAGTTTGCCAGGGAAAACAGTGATCATCCTCTGGGACAGGAAGCCCGGATCGCATTGTCCCACCTGAAGCCGGAAGAGTCGGGATACTGGCTGTCTGAAGTTGAAAATTCGGGAGCCGGCGAGTTTCTTCAGGCGAGGATTGACCATGCGAGAGCGACCGGTCTTTTTGAAAAAGATGCTTTCAATGAGGCTTCAAGAAATTTCGTGAAAATGGCGGAGTCCTTTCAAGGGGAGAAACGGGAAGCTCCGCTCTACAACGCTGCGATTGCCGCTTTGTTCAGTGAGGATGAAGATGCCTTTGAGAAACTTCGAAAGCGCATAGTTTCAGAGAACCAGACTTCCCCCATGCATGGGGATTTGCTGTTCCTCAGCGGAATCTTTTTTGCATCAAAGAACGATTCGAGAGCTTTTGAACTTCTTTCAGGGTTCGTCCGGGATTACCCCGATCACCCTTCACGCAATGAAGCGGAACTGGCCATTGCCGAGTTGCATTTGAATCAGGTCCCGCCGCGACCGCAGGCTGCGCGGGAAGTTCTTTCTGAGCTAAGTGTTCGCCGTCTCGGAATCCGGGAGAACGAACGATTGGACTACAATGCCCTGTGGACCGAGGTCATTGACAATCAGTCGACTGAAGTGCAGCGCGTCGGAGAGCAGTTTTTGACTGACTGGCCCAACTCCGTTTATCGCGCGGAAGTCAGCATGTTAATTGCAGCGCACTACTTTGAAGAAAAGAGGTTTCGTCAGGCTAAGTCTCTCTTCGATATCGTTGCGAGTGATTTTCCGGAAGGCGAGTTTGCCGAGTCAGCGAACTTTTTCGCTGCAAAGGCGAGTTCAACCAGTGAGGAAAGTCTTGAGCTTTGGGACAATGTTATTTCCGGCGACGGGAAGCTGGCCCAGGCGGCTCGTCATGAAAAAGGACTGTTGCTGTTGAAGCTGAACCGTTTTGATGACGCCCGTGAATTGTTTGCGGAAACTGTCGAGCTGGGAAAAGTCGGTGAACCTCTCATGATCGCGGCGATTGCCGAAACCGGGTATTCCTGGTACATCGAGGCATTGAAGAATGGAGGAGATAAAGAGATGCTTGGCAATGCAGCAGATTCCTATGGTCGAATATCCCGAATTCCCGGGGTGAGTCGTTCCTGGCGATATGAGGCTGCTGTGAGACGAGGGAAGTGTCTCGAAGCCCGGGGCGATGCGACGGTCGCGCTCGAGATCTACAAGTCGATGGTTAGCGAGACCGAAGATCTATCGCTGACTCTGACTACTGATTCACCGATTCGGGAAATCGAGTGGCTTTACCGCGCAGGATTCGCAGCGATCTCTGTGCTGGAAAAAAATGATGACTGGGCCAGCGCTATTAAGATGGCCGACGTTTTATCCCGGAAGAATGGGCCCCGTGCAATTGAGGCATCGCGGTATGCTGACCGGATGCGATTGAAGCACTGGGTGTGGGAGTAATCGGATCCCCTACTTCGATTCTTTTGATTTTTCAAAAGCCTTGGCGCAGGCCAACAGCTCTGCGGGGTCGTCGATGCAAAAATCAGGCCCTTCGGTCAACATCGCTTCCCGGTCATTCACTCCCCAGCAGACGGCGAGTCCACTGACATTGGCAACCCGGGCCGCTTCCATGTCGCGTGTTTCGTCGCCCACATACATCGCATCTTCAGCCTTGGCTTTCTGCTTGCGGAGAGCTCCCTTAATTCGTTGCGGTTTTCCAAAAAGGCTCACGCCTGCTTCGATAAATCGGAAGCTGGAAAGGAGATCAAAATGCTGGAGGAACATGCGCACATTATCTGCGGAATTTGAACTGAGGATACCCAGCCGATATCCGAGTTTGTCGAGTTCCTCAATGGCTTCCCGGATTCCTGAAATCATTTCCACCTGTTCCATCCGTTCATGAAGGACGCGGCGGATATGAACACCAAGCTTCACCGCAAGAAGACGCGAAATACCCAGATGGTCCAAAACCGCGCGGGTATTCAGTTTGCGCATATCTTTGACCTCTTCCATCGTGACCGTACGGAGCGAGTAGTCACCGGCGATCTCGTTGTAAATCAAAATGCCCGTGGCCATGGTGTCTGCGAGAGTCCCATCAAAATCAAAGATCAGGAGGGGCTTGGAATTTCCTGCCATATGCGGCAACCCTGTCCTGCTACGATGCAATTAGCAAGCCCCAATCTTTGGCGTGTCGGGCGGCGGAAATGTTTGGCCGGTGTGTGTCCTTGAACTGTCTTTAAACGTGTTGCAGAATAGCCGGTTATAATGATGAATTACAAATGTGCTGCGCTTTTGAGCAGAATTCTGAACTTGAGTTCAATTCTTTCGGTTTTGATCGTGGCGACCAGTTCCCCGGCTCAAGATAAGAGCGGAAAATCTTATCCGGATGCGGATGCTGAAACGGTGCCGAATAAGTTGTTCGTGGTCCCGGACGGTCTCGAAGTGACACTCTGGGCCTCTTCACCGGATCTTTTTAATCCAACCAACATGGATATCGACAAAGATGGTCGGATCTGGGTCGCGGAAGGGGTTCGTTACCGGAAGCATTTTGACCGGCAGCCCGAAGGGGACCGAATTGTGGTCATCGAGGACACTGACGGCGATGGAAAAGCTGATTCCAGCCATACTTTTGTTCAAGAACCTGATCTGATTGCTCCTCTTGGTGTTGCGGTGATAGATAATCAAATTGTTGTTTCTCAACCGCCAAACCTGATCGTTTACACCGACGTCGATCGGAACCTCAAATTCGATCCGGCAAAAGACAAAAAGGAAATTCTGCTGACCGGCTTTAGCGGAATTAACCACGATCATTCCCTTCACTCCGTGACCGTGGGGCCGGATGGGAAGTGGTATTTCAACTCGGGAAATACCGGGGGGCAGTTCACGGATAAATCGGGCAAGACATTCACCATCTTCGGATCTTATCGTCCGAAAGCGATCGGACCCTACGAGTTTCCTCACAACGCTTCTGAACTGGCCGGAAAAGTCAGTGATGACGGTCATGTTTACGTCGGTGGTTTCACTGCCAGAATGAATCCTGATGGAACCAATGTGGAGATCATCGGGCACAACTACCGAAACTCCTATGAGCAGTCAGTGACTTCCCTCGGGGATGTGTTTCAAAACGACAATGATGATCCTCCCGCCTGTCGGGTCAGTTGGGTGATGGAGTATGCAAATTTCGGCTTTGCATCCAACGATGGGCAGAGATCGTGGCGAGTTGATAAGCGTCCCGGTCAAACCATTCCCGTTGCGGAGTGGAGGCAGGATGATCCGGGAATTACTCCGGCCGGTGATGTTTACGGAGGGGGATCGCCTACCGGGAATGTCTATTACGAAAATGGTGCTCTTGGCGACAAGTGGATCGGAACCTTCCTCGCTTGCGAAGCCGGACGAAATGTGGTTTTCGGATATCAGCCAAAGCCTGAAGCGGCCGGGTTCAAACTTGAAGGCATGGATTTCATGACGAGTAATCCTGAGAAGAAACTCGCCGGTTCTGATTATCTCGGGGGATCCGACAGTGTTACTGGCGATACTCAAACACTCTTCCGTCCGTCGGATGTTGCGGTTGGTCCTGACGGTGCACTCTACGTCACTGATTGGTATGACGCCCGTGTCGGTGGTCACCAGGATTTGGATGAGACCTGCTCCGGAGCGATCTATCGAATCGCTCCCAAAGGATTCAAATCCGTCGTTCCGAAACTCGACCTCGATACGATTGCGGGGCAGATCGAAGCTCTGAAATCTCCGGCCGTGAATGTTCGTGCAATAGGGTTCATGAGGCTGAAAGCTCAGGGCCGGGCTGCTCTCGATGCGATTGCCGCATTGCTGGATGATCCGAATCCTTATATTCGTGGGCGTGCGATTCACCTTCTTTATCAACTGGGTGTGAGCGGTCCCCGGAAAGCGGGATATCCAGCCGACCAGAAAGACGGCCAGATGAAAATTGTCGCCTTTCGTGCGATGCGCCGCGCCGGTGTCGATTTTACGGGAAGCGCTCTTCGCCTCGCTGAAGATGAAGATCCCGCGGTTCGCCGTGAGGTTGCCCTCGCGATGAGAAATGAGTCTTTTGATACTGCGAGAGATATTCTCGTCGCCATCGCTAAGAAGTATGATGGTAAGGATCGATATTATCTGGAAGCTTTCGGAACCGGAGCTGCCGGGAAAGAAAACGAGATCTACAAAGCGGTGAAAGATGCTATGGGCGATGACGATCCACGGAATTGGAATGACGCGTTTGCCGGGATTGCCTGGCGTCTCCATCCTCAGGATGCCGTCGACGATTTCTCATCCCGCGTCCGCAGTGAAGACCTGTCATTTAAACAACGGAAGCAGGCTCTCGATGCGATTGCTTTCATCAATACCAAGGCAGCGTCCGATGCCATGCTGACTATCGCCCAGCTGGATACTCCTCTGAAATCCGCAGCGACCTGGTGGCTGATGAACCGGTCCTCCAACAATTGGAAGGAATTCGATCTTATGTCCGAGCTGAAGAGTCGTGGGATTTACGATCCGGCGAAAGTGGTCGTCCAGGAAATTACGACTCCCGACCCCAAAGACCTCGCGAGTAACCTTCCCTCAGTCGAGGAAATCGTAAAACTGAAGGGCGATCCGGTGAAAGGCAAAACGACTGTGGCCCGCTGTGTCATGTGTCACCAGGTCGGTGGAATCGGAGTTGAGTATGGTCCGGCTCTGGATGGCTGGGGAAAGACTCAAACTCTCGATGTAGTTGTTCGCTCCATCGTTGATCCCAGCTCTGATATTGCACACGGATTCGATGCTACCGAACTTATAACCAAAGACGGAAAGACGGTTCATGGCCTTCTTATTCAGGATGGAAATCCTGTCATCATGATCAGCATGGGAGGAGCCACTCAGATGATTCCTGCCGGTAAAATCAAATCGAAGAAAAAGATGAACCGTTCAGTGATGTTGAGTGCTGCTCAATTGGGACTGACCGCTCAGGATGTTGCGGATATTGCTGCGTATCTAAAGGGAAACTAGGAACCCGTTAAATTTGAAATGATCCAAATGCCCGAGTCGCTGGCGCGGGTTGATTTCAAAGGCAGGTGAAGCCCCTGCCCTACAGTTGCCTTTGGTCAATACGGCACGGCCTCAGCTGCAAACCATTTCTCTCCGATTCGATTTTCCAGTCCTATTCCTCTTTCAGAAGATAATCCCGAGGTTTGTAGAATTTGGCGACAAGCATAAACAGCACGGAGGCTCCAAGCATTAGCCAGGTAAAGAACCAAAAGTAGGAAGCACCCTGCAGACGGATCTGGCCCCCGACAAAGTAGTCGACCGAAACCGGGTTTGAGCCTTCCGCCATCTCTTCGTCGGTGGCAATACCCAATTCCTCTTTCCGGCTATCCAGCCAGCGCTTCTCAGGCCGGAACTTGCCGATCAATTCCGTCCACCAGTTCTCTTTACTTTCAGGAGCTGCGCGACTGATATTGATGGTGGCTCCCTGATCCCACTCAGTCATGAATTTTCCGTCAGGACCAGCGCTCGTGATAATGACCTGGTTTCGGTTTATTTGGGTATAGCGGTAAACGTTACCGAACGGATCCTGCTGATTCACCAATTCCGTACCTTCTGCATTGGGAAAGACTTCATTGTTGTTGGCTTCGACCTTGTTTACCACCTGTGAAACAAGCTGTTCGAGCTCGGGTCTTCCACTGAAATCAAGTGCTGTGAGTTTATTCTCGGTATCGAAAGTCGCCCGAATGTCATCTGCGGTCCCTTCTTTGCCGTCAGCTCCTGCAAAGATTTGTTCGCCAACCTCCGCCACGATGGGTGTGGGAACCTGAATGACTTTGTTGACGATTCCTACAAGTAGGTTGCCTCCAAACACAGCCAGGAGAAACAGGGCCATGACAAAAGACTTCATCGTTTTGGGTGCCTGAGTATAACTGAATTCCAACCCGACGATAGAAATCATCACTTCCGCTGCCGTCATCAGCACGAAGGCCATAATCTGCCAGGAAATGGAAGGGGTTTGGCCAGAGTCGATTCTCTCCTGCGCGATCGTTACGATCAGGAAAGCTGCTGTCATCAGGAAGAATCCTATCGCCATCTTTCGAAGCGGCGTCAGTTTGAAAAAGCGATCAACCGCGGGATAAATCACATAGGAAAACAGCGGGATGAAAATCAGAATCAGAATGGGATTCATCATTTGAATCTGGCTGGGTAACCAGTCCACGCCCATCCAGCGCCGATTCATATCTTCCGCTTGGAGAACCCATGACGAACTTTGTTGATCAAAGAGTGCCCAGAAAATCGCGATGAATACGTAGATTGTGGATAGCTTAAGAAGAGCCTTGAATCCTGCGCCACTAAAGACCTCGCGGATAAAGCTCATCCCCTTTGCAGGCATGTGGACGAATTTCCACCGGCCCATCCAGAAAATCAGCGTTGCCAGTGCCATAAGGATGCCTGGAACACCAAATGCCCAGTGCGGGCCATACCATTCCAGCAACCAGGGCGTCAAAAGGGTGGAAAGAAAGGCACCCAGATTGATCGACCAGTAGAACCAGTTAAAAATCTTAGGAAGCAAGTGGCTGTTCTTCGCTCCGAATTGATCACCGACGTGAGCCGATACACAGGGCTTAATTCCTCCTGATCCCACAATGATGAGCCAGAGTCCGGCGAGAAACCATGTCTCTGTGCTACCCGCCGAGCCCATGAAAGCAAGAGCCGCGTGCCCAAGGCAATAGACTAGCGAGAGGTAGACGATTACCCGGTATTTCCCGAAGAATGCATCGGCGAGGAGTGCTCCGAAGAAAGGGGTGAAGTAGACAAACGCGGTAAAGAAATGAAACTGCGCTTTGGCATTCGCATCGCTCATTTGGATGCCGGGCTGATCGCCCATCAACCAGAGATACTTCACCATGAAAATCATGAGAATGGTCCGCATTCCGTAGAAGCTGAACCGTTCCGCTGCTTCGTTTCCGACAATATAAGGGATGCCGGGAGGCATCGTCGAGATGGCTCGCGGGGCAGAGGCGAAGGATTTACTACTCATCGATTATTTTCTGATCACTTTTCCGTTTTCTTGCGAGCCCACGCTGCTGCGCCCATGACACCTGCGTCGTCTTCGAGCTCGGCTGCGACAATTTCAAAGGTTCCCCGATAAGCAGGAAGCACACGTGCTTCAGCAGAACGCCGCACCGTATCGACATAAATTTCCGGCATCGCTTCAACGAGGCCTCCCCCAAGAACAAACCGGTCGGGAGCGAGAAGGTGAACGACAGTGGCGACACCGCAACCCAGCAACATCGCGGCGCGGTGAACGATATTTTCGATTTCGTGATCACCGGCTGCAATCGCTGCTGCGAGTTTTCCACTGGTGATATTCGACATGTCCGTTCCACAGGCGCTCAATAAATTCGGAGCGAGTCCACGGTAGGCTGCTCTGGCTGCCTCAGAAGCAATCTTAAGTCGCGAACACTCGGTTTCCAGAGTCGTGCCGTCTTCCCCGTCGCCGGAGGTTTCGGGGAAAAGAGGAATGTGTCCCAGTTCCATACAGGAGAGATTTTTTCCCTGAAGAAGCTGACCGTCCAGAACAGCTCCGGCTCCGATTCCAGTTCCTGGAAAAATCCCCACAGCACAGCGGGAACCTCTCGCGGCACCTTCGACATACTCCGCATAGACACCGGCATCGACGTCATTGCAGATGATCGTCTGGCATCCAAAAGACTCGCCGAGATAGGATTCAACGGGAACGTTCTTCCAACCGAGATTGGGTGCTTCAACAATCTCACCGATTTCCGGATTGATTGGACCGGGGCAGCCAACACCAATGGCTTCAATCTGATCGTGTTTGCAGCCGGCGTCGTCGAGGGCTTCTTCGATGGTCTCTGCCATTCGCTCAAGACCCGAGTCCATCCCTTTGTGGCCCTTGGTCTTCTGCTTGGATTTGCCGAGCGTCTGGTATTCAGAATTGAATACTTTCGCTAACATCTTGGTTCCGCCCAGGTCGAACCCGACCCAGACTCTACCCTGGTGCGTCTTGCGCTTCTTACTCATGAAATCAAACTTTTTGCTGTCTCTCTGGACCACTCATCGGCCCCAACGATAGTGTCGAGGTCTGGATGTTCTACGAGTGAGTGGCTCGCCATGGTTTCGCCGACCGTTTCCCAGATTCCGGGAAAGGAAAGGCGTTCATTCAAAAAGGCGTCGACCGCAATTTCATTGGCCGCATTCATTACTGCCGGAAGAGTCCCTCCCTTTCCTCCGGCCTCCTGTGCAAGCCGGAGCGCGGGGAAGTCATCCCAGCGGGGCTCTTCAAAATCGAGGCGGGCGAGATCAGCAAAATTCAATGGAGGTAGGGTGTTGGGAACCCGCTCCGGCCAGGTTACGGCATACTGAATCGGGAAACACATGTCGGTTACGCTGAGCTGAGCGAGGATCGAGCCATCGATGAATTCAGCCATGCTGTGAACAATGCTCTGTGGATGCACGATGACATCGACGCGGGGCATTTCGATATCAAAAAGCCAGCGAGCTTCAATCATTTCAAGGCCTTTGTTGAAAAGGGTTGCTGCTGTCTCTTATACACATCTGACGCTGCCGACGAAGAGG
>OJCB01000316.1_pt1 | contig 19053 bp, 11 predicted proteins | sample 1591501 | NCBI WGS metagenome assembly OJCB01 (sample SAMN05416813, study PRJEB24817) | seawater metagenome | isolation source: Sea water | place: Canada:Atlantic | collected 2013-07 | reverse complement strand
GCCTCGGTCTCGTGGGCTCGGAGATGTGTATAAGAGACAGGAGCAGTTCCCTTTAAACAGGACATCGATCCTTCCGCCTTTGTTTCCGGTGGCGTTAAAGTTCGCTTCTGATTGCTTCGGTTTGAATCCGGTTTGATGGATTCGAGGCCCACTGGGTTCTTCTAGAGGGGGTTCGAAATCCGCTGCGTTGCGCACCATGAGACGGTCGATTTTCCATCGTGGTTCCGCAATTGTTTGAGTCTTTTCCTATTGGTGAAGGTCAAACAGGAGCAGAAAATTTGCCTTTCCAGGTGCCTCATCCCTTGACTTTTCGCTGTCCGTCCCTATTGGCATTGCTATGTCAGAAACTCAAAATCAGGAGAAACGGGAATTTCAAGCAGAAGTCAGCCAACTGCTCGACATCGTCATCAATTCTCTTTACACGGACAAAGAGATTTTTGTCAGGGAACTGGTTTCCAATGCATCGGATTCATTGGAAAAATTGCGCCACACTCAGCTGACGGAAAATGACGTTTTCGAGCCGGATCGCGAGATGGAGATCCACATTTCCACGGATGAAGAAGCGGGCACGATAACCTTCGAAGATTTCGGGATCGGGATGACTCGCGATGAGCTTCATGAGAATCTCGGGACAATTGCCCACTCGGGATCGAAGCAGTTTGTCAAAGCGCTCGAAGAATCGCAGCAAAAAGAGAATTCACTGATCGGTCAGTTTGGGGTGGGTTTCTATTCTGCCTTCATGGTGGCGGACGAAGTGGAGGTTTTCACCCACAGTTGGAAGACCGACGCCGAGCATCTCCGCTGGGTCAGCGACGGGAAAACCGGTTACGAAGTCGAAACAGCAGAGGGCGATCAGCATCGTGGAACGAAAGTTGTCCTGAAGCTTCGCGAGGATGCGAAGGAATATGCGGAAGAGGCGCGGATCAAAGGGATCCTCGAAAGTTATTCGAGCTTTGTTTCCTTCCCGATTCTCTTAAACGGGGAACGGACGAACAAGATCGAAGCGATCTGGAGAAAGCAGAAGTCCGAAGTTTCGGACGAGGAATACAACGAATTCTACAAATTCACCGCCAACGCTTTTGATGATCCCCGGTACCGGATGCACTTCAGCTCCGATGCACCGATTGAAATCAATGCGCTGCTGTTTGCTCCTACTGAAAATACCGAGCTTTGGGGAATGGGCCAAATGGAGCCGGGCGTTTCTCTTTACTGCAAAAATATCCTGATTGACGACAAGCCGGAAGGTCTTCTGCCGGAGTGGCTGCGTTTTCTGCGAGGAGTGATCGACAGTGCGGATATTCCTCTCAACATCAGTCGGGAATCGATGCAGGACAGCACCCTTGTCCGCAAATTGAACCGGGTAGTGACCAAGCGGTTTCTTAAGTTCCTCAATAGCCAGGCGCAAGACGATCCGGAGAAATACAAAGATTTCTTCGAGAAGTTCGGCCGGTTTCTGAAAGAAGGAATCGTTTCTGATCACGATCATAAAGAGGGACTCGCCAAGCTACTCCGCATTGAAAGCTCAATGACTGAGGGCGGTGAATTGACGGGATTCGAAGATTATCTGACCCGGGCAAAAGATGGCCAGGATAAGATTTATTATCTCTCGGCGAAAGATCGCTCCACCATTGAAGCCGGACCGTATCTCGAAGCATTCAAAGCACGTGGCATCGAGGTCCTCTATTTCTACGACGCGGTGGATGACTATCTGCTCCAGAATCTCCGCGAGTTCGACGGGAAATCTCTTGTCTCGGCCGACAGTGCTACTGTCGAATTGGATGAGGATGACTCCATCGAGCGTGATGGGGAAATTCTGGGAGAGGATGATGTAAAATCCCTGTCCGAGTATCTTCAGGAGGAACTGGGGGATCGCGTTGAGAAGGTATTTGCAGGAACTCGTTTGGTGAACAGCCCGGTGGCTGCTCTGACTCCTGAAAATGGAACGTCGGCCCAGATGCGTCAGATGATGCAGGCAATGAATCCGGACGGTGATGTCCCGGAGGTGAAAGTCGAGCTGGAGATTAATCCTCGACACTCGTTGGTCCACAGTCTGGCTAAGGCGCGGGAAGATAATCCGGAGTTGGCGAAACTGGTGGCTGCTCAACTCTTAGACAATGCCCTCTTAAATGCCGGATTGCTCGATGATCGCAAAGATCTTGTGTCCCGTGGATTCGACATCATGGAAGCGGCTCTGAAAAAATCGTAATTTTTTCTAATTCCCCCGCAACGATTCTCAGGATGGGGTGTTTCTAGTGGTGGAAATCATTCCAAGCTCAAACATTTAAGTAACAACAAACAATATGAAAAAAATTCTCGCATTCGCAGCTGTAGCTGTTCTCTCTCTTGGTCTCGCTCAAGCTGAAGACGAAAAAGGTAAGGGAAAAGGAAAAGGTAAAGGCGGCGATCCAGCCAAGCGTGCCGAAATGATGATCAAGAGTTCCGACACCGATAAAAACGGAACGATCTCCAAAGCGGAATTCGCTGCCAGTAAAATGGGCAAAAAGATCGCGGAAAAAGACGCCGCCAATGTCGACAAAGCATTCGCCAGAATGGACAAGAACAAAGACGGCGAACTCGACAAAGCTGAACTTTCCGCTCCTAAGGGCAAAGGAAAAGGAAAAGGTAAGGGCAAAGGAAAAGGCGACGCTCCTGCTCCTAAAGCTGAGTAATCCTACAACTTAGTAGCGATGGAAGTCCGGTTTTGAACCTGGCTTTTGTTGGAAACTTTGAAAAGCTCGTTGGCCTCAGGTCAGCGGGCTTTTTCTTTTCAGGCATTAGCGGATTTCTTTTACCACTTCGCGGATGAGAGATCTCGCCTGTGCTCCATAGTCACCCCCGAAAAGATTGAAGTGGTTCAGCAAGTGGTAGAGATTGTAAATCCGGTGACGTATCTCGATGTCTTCCGGTTCCGGGAAGACTTCGCGATAGGATGAGTAAAATCCCGGGGCAAAACCGCCGAACATTCGAGTGAACGCGATGTCTGTTTCGCGGTCTCCAAAATAGGCTGCCGGGTCGTAAGTAACAGGCGCTCCATGCTGATCAAAACTGACGTTCCCTCCCCATAGATCGCCATGGAGCGTAGACGCGGAAACTTCGCATCCGTCGAGGAAGCGGCTGGCAGCTTCGGTAAACTTTTTGCGACGTCGAAATGTCAGGCCTTTCCGCTCTGCGAGGTCGAATTGGTAATCGAGACGCTGAGTGATGAAGAATTCTGTCCACAGTTCCTTCCATGAATTGAACTGAGGTGTCGCACCAATGTAGTTGTTAAAATCTGCTCCGAATCGTCCGTCGGGGGATTGATGAGAGTGCAGGCCGGCGATTTTTCTTCCCAGTTTCTTTTGATCGGCGGCATCTGTATTGATCACCAGAGTCAGGCCTTCGATCGCGAGCATGGCTCTCCCTTCAACTATACCGGAGCAAAAGGGTTCGGGAACACGGATGGCCTTGGCGTCGCGAAGCAGCTTGAGGCTTTTGATCTCGGTTTCAAAAAGAGTGATCTGAAACGGCTCGTTGCTTTTCAGAAAGATATTGTTGCCCTGATCATCCTGAACCAGAAAGGCTTCGTTGATACAGCCACCGGATACCGGGCAGGCTGTGTCGGGAAGAATTTTTCGATTCAGCTTATCGAAAAGCCAGCGTTGAACGGATTCGATATTCACGAGAGATTTCCTTCCTTCCACTTATTCAGGAAATTCGAGCAGCCGTCTTCCAGTAAATCGAGAACTTTTTCAAAGCCTTCCGGACCTCCGTAGTAAGGATCGGGAACTTCCTTTTCGGCGTGGTCTTCGCAGAAATCACAGAACAACACAATCTTTGCGGTCGCGTCCGGAGAACTTTTTTCGATGGATTTCAATTCCGAAAAATTCTCATGGTCCATCGCAAAGACCCAATCAAAATCAATAAGGTCATTGGCCTTTACCTGCCGGGCCCGCCCCTTCATTTCGATTCCCCTGTTTTGTGCTGCCTGCGTCATCCGGTGATCAGGTGGATTACCAGTGTGAAATCCAATCGTTCCTGCGGAATCAATTTGGAAGGAATCTTCAAGTCCTTCCGCTTCCACCAGCGAGCGCATCACATTTTCCCCCGAAGGAGATCTGCAAATGTTGCCAAGGCAGACAAAGAGAAGGCGGAGAGGTGGTTCGGATAATTCCATCTGCGAGACTCAACTACGGAAGTTCGGTGCGCTCAAGAAGGGAATTTCCTTCCGCGAAGCTCTGGAGTCTGGTAGACCTCATCGAAGAAAAAAACTCGCGGTCGTAGGGCTTTGTATCGTAAAAGCTACCTTGATCATGTCGGATGCTGCGATTGAGTTCTGTAATCCTGTTGCGGATATTTGCACACGCTTATTGAAAGACTTTTATGAAACTGGATCGTCGAAAATTTATTGGTAGCTCTGCTGCCGCTGGAGTCTGGGCCGGAGCTGCTCCCTACATCATCGGGCAGGAAAAGAAGTCGGGGAAAACGTATCGGACAGCTTTGATCGGCTCGGGCTGGTGGGGCATGAATATTCTCAAAGTCGCCATTGAAGCGGGCGGATGCGATGTCGTCGCTCTATGTGATGTCGATGCCGACGAACTCGAAGTTTCCGCTGATGAAGTCGAGGGGCTCACAGGCAAGCTACCAATCATGTATCGCGACTATCGCGAAATGTTGGAAAAGGAGAAAATCGAAATCGCAATCATTTCGACCCCGGATCACTGGCATGCCCTGCAGGCGATTGCCTGTGTTGAGGCGGGCGCTCACGTTTTTGTGGAGAAGCCGACCGGGCATACGATCCAGGAAAGTCGGGCAATGGTCAACGCAGCTGAAGCTTCCGGGAAAGTTGTCCAAGTGGGAATGCATCGACGGATCGGTCCGCATCACGTTAGCGGAATGAAATTCCTCAAAGAAGGTGGCGCCGGAAAAATTGGAATGGTGCGCTGTTTCGCTCATGGCGGTGGAGGAGCTGAAGCGCCGACACCCAATGAAGAAACGCCGGATTACATCGACTGGGACATGTATTGCGGTCCGGCACCGATGCGGCCCTACAATCGAAAAATTCATCCCGGTGGATTTCGAAATTTCCTCGATTTCGCGAATGGCACCCTCGGGGACTGGGGGGTGCACTGGCTGGATCAGGTGCTCTGGTGGACTGAGGAAAAATATCCAAAATCCATTTCCTGTGTCGGTGGCCGTCCCATCAAGGGACCTGCGATTCTGAATGACAAAGAACAGACGACCGATGCGCCGGATCACCAGGTGGCAACCTATGAGTTTGAGGAGTTCACTTGTGTGTGGGAGCACCGCAGGTTTGCAGGCAATGCGACGGAGAAATCACGCGTTGGCACCTATTTCTACGGAGAGAAGGGGATTTTCCATATGGGTTGGCGGGATGGCTGGACCTTTTATCCGAACAAAGGCGAAGCCGTTCATGAAGATCCGAAATTTGATCACGAGAAAGACGGCCACAATGTTCCACCGCTTTGGGCGGACTTTATTCACTGTATTGAAAAAGGAGGCACTCCAGTCGCGTCCGCAGAAGTTGGTCATCAGGCGACCAATATGAGTTTGCTGGGAATGCTCAGCTGGAAAGTCGGTCGTAGCGTGAAGTGGGACGGGGAAAAGGAACAGATCATCGGCGATGAGGAAGCGAACGGACTTTTGAAGAGGGAATACCGGGGGGATTGGGAATATCCGACGGTTTAGTCGGTCACTCTCATACTTTTTGGCTGTGAGGAGATTCCACTCCTTAGCAGAAAGAGTAAGACTAAGATTTAGATGAAGAGTAAGATTTTTTTTAATATGAAACTTCCCGTTATTCTTTCCCTCCTTTTTGTGTCCTCGTGTTTTATCGCGAAGGCCCAAAATGAGAAGCCGCCCAACATTATTCTCATCCTCGTCGATGACCTTGGCTGGATGGACTTGTCCTGCCAGGGGAGCGACTTTTATCGAACTCCCAATATCGATCGGCTTGCCAGCGAAGGCATTCGATTCACCGATGGCTATGCTGCCTGCGCGGTTTGTTCTCCGACCCGGGCTGCGGTGCAGACGGGACGACATCCGCATCGTGTTGGAGTGACGGACTGGATTCGCTCGCGTTTTCAGCGGGGAAATCTCGGAACGCCGGAGAAGAATCCCACGGAGTATGTCGGCGGGAAAAAGAGTCAGCTTCTCTGTCCGCCGAATCCTTTCTGGATGGAACACGAGGAAGTGACTTTGGCCGAGGTTCTACAGAAGAACTCTTACAAAACTGCCTACATCGGGAAATGGCATCTCGGAGATCCAGCCTGGTATCCGGAACATCAGGGCTTCGACGAGAACCGGGGTGGATGTGACTACGGTCAGCCGCCCTCATATTTTGATCCTTTCAATCAGCCGAAGGGGCGGCACGAATCCTTGCGTGAGGGAATTTTCAAACTCCCCGGGCGCGAGAAGGGGCAATTCCTGACTCATCGTGAAGGCGACGAAGCGGTCGAGTTTATCCGGAACTGGAAGGATGAACCTTTCTTTATTCAAATGTCGAACTACGCCGTGCATACACCGATTCAGGCGATTCCTGAAGTTGCGGAGACCTACAAGGACAAGCCGGGCAAAACTCAAAAGAATGCGAAGTACGCCGCGCTGGTGCAGTCGGTCGATGATGCAGTGGGAATGATTCTGGACGAGTTGGAAAAGCAGAAGCTCGATGACAATACATTGATTCTTTTCACCAGTGACAACGGTGGTCTCGACAACAAAAACAATCCGACGGACAACGCTCCGCTTCGGAGCGGAAAGGGTTATGCCTACGAGGGTGGAATCCGCGTTCCGTTTCTGGTGCGCTGGCCCGGGAAAATTCCGGCGGGAAAGACGTCGGATACGCCTGTGACTTCCGTCGATATTTTTCCCACTCTGCTGGATGTGGCGGGAATCGAGCATAAGACTGATAAGCCAATCGATGGATTGTCATTGCTCGCTCATTTGAAAAGTGCTGGAGAGGCGAAAGTTGATCGGAACGAGTTGCTTTGGCATTTCCCTCACTACCGCCATCAGCCCGGCCCGTATTCCATTATCCGGAAAGGGAACATGAAGCTCATCAAATTCTGGACGGGAACTCACGAGCTTTATAATATAGAAACCGATCCCGGCGAAGAGAATGACCTTTCAGAAACGTTTCCGGAGAAAGCCGCCGTACTCGATGCGCTGCTCCTGAAGCGTCTCGAAGAGACGGAGGCTAAACTGCCAATTCCGAATCCTGATTTTGTCGGGAAGAACTGAGGCAGGGGAGAGCGGTTTAAGAGGGGTGAGTAATCGAACTGACCCTGTTGAAATGTATCTTCGCAGATAAGGCTCAAGTCATGTTTTCGACGAGTTGTGAGGTTTTCGGCTAAATTGCCGTGTCGATGGAGATTGAGTCGCGGGGGTTTTCTGCTTTAGTGATGACTGTTCTATGAAATCAATCTTGCTCACTTCCCTTTTCGCCGTCTTAGCAGTGTTTGCGACTGCTGCTGACCGACCCAACATCCTTTGGATTTCTTCCGAAGACAACGGCCCTCACCTTGGCTGTTATGGTGATGACTATGCGGTGACTCCGAATCTCGACAAGCTGTCGACACGCGGGATGCGATATTTGCGGGCGAGTTCGACGGCTCCGGTTTGTGCTCCGGCACGGACGACGATTATTTCGGGCATTTACCCACCGTCAACGGGAGCTGAGCATATGCGCTCGCAGGTGGCGCTTCCGGATTTTGTAAAAATGTTTCCCGAGTATCTGCGGGAGGCCGGTTACTACTGCACCAACAAATCCAAAGAGGATTACAATCTGCAGAAAACTGGCGAGCCCTGGGATGTGAGCGGCGGCAAAGGGCATTGGAAAAACCGGGCAGATGGTCAGCCGTTTTTCACCGTGTTCAACTATACGATTTCTCACGAATCGAAGATCCGGAACAAGATTGACGAGAAGGATCAAATTCACGATCCAGCGAAAGCACGTATTCCGGCCTACCATCCGGATACTCCGGAAGTAAGAAAGGACTGGGCTCAGTATTATGATCGCATCACGATGATGGACAAAGAATGCGGCGCGGCGCTCAAGGAGATCGAAGATGCCGGGCTCGCCGACGATACGATTATTTTTTACTGGGGCGATCACGGTTCAGGAATGCCGCGGAGCAAGCGCTGGCCCTACAACTCAGGTCTGGAAGTTCCCATGATTGTTCATTTTCCTGCGAAATGGAAACACCTCGCACCGGACGAATACAAAGTCGGCGGAACAAGTAATCGCATGGTCGGCTTTATCGATCTTGCCCCCACGATGCTGAGTATCGCAGGCATCGAGCCAAAAGAGTGGATGCAGGGAACTGCCTTTGCCGGGGAGTTCGAGAAAGCAGGCTCAGAATTCAGTTACGGTTTTCGCGGCCGGATGGATGAACGGATTGATTTGGTGCGAACGGTGATGAGTGAGCGCTACGTTTACATTCGCCAGTACATGCCGCACCGGACTTACGGGCAATACATCCAATACATGTTTGTCACGCCGACAACACAGGTGTGGCACGATATGTTTCATGCCGGTGAATTGAACGAGGCGCAGTCGCATTTCTGGAAAGAGAAGCCAGCGGAGGAGCTTTACGATTTACAAAAGGATCCTGATGAAGTGATGAATCTCGCCGATTCGAAGGAGCATCAAGCGGTATTGAACAAAATGAGAAAAGCTCATCAGGATTGGGAGAAAAGTATCCGCGATGTTGGCTTTCTCCCTGAAGCGGAAGTGCATTCCCGTAGCGTTGGGATGAGCCCCTTCGAAATGGGACAGAATCCTGAGCTTTACGATTTCGACACTGTTTTTGCGGCCGCTCAGCTGGCTTCTTCCAGAAAAAAAGGAGATGTGAAGGCGATCGTGAAATTGCTTTCGAGCAAGGATAGCGCGGTCCGATACTGGGGCGCAACCGGCCTCTTAATCCACGGTAGGGCAGGAGTAAAAGCCGGCCACAACGAGCTTGTCGATGCGCTGGGTGATAAATCAGCCAGTGTTGCAGTGGTTGCCGCTGAGGCGCTCGGTCGTTTCGGATCGGATGCCGACAAGGCCAAGGCGGTAGGAACGCTCCTGAGCCATGCCAATCAGGCGACCGGAAATGTGTTTGAAGCCATTTTGGCGAACAATGCGATCGATTACCTGGATGATACAGCGAAACCATTTCTGGATCAGATCAAAGAATTGCCGCTTAAGCCCGGGAAACCTTCTCCACGTGTGGACAATTATGTGGGAAATCTCCTCGGCAAGACGATCGCTGACCTGGAAGGGGAGTAATCTGAACTGGCGGAGAGGAAGATGATTCTTCCCCGCTGCTGAAATAGGCAACCTCCGGGGAGCCCGGAGGCCTAGAGCTTAGGATTAACTTCCTGATTCTTGAACAGAGGGCCGCGAAAAGGCGACCTGCGTTGAATCCCGCCAAGAAGCTTAGGGGGATTCCGTCTCTTTCCGGGACTTACGGCTCGAATTCCTCATCTTCTGCCTGACCAGGATGAGGATTAAAAGAACCACTAGAAGGTGCTCGAAGAGAAAAAACTCCCGACCGAAATGATTGGGATCCCAGTAGCTGACTGAACCTTGAAAACGGTAAGTCCAGTTGATTGGAAAGAACACGAGTGGGCCGTCGTCGTGGTGCAGGGGAATATCGATCAAGGTATGCAGCATTGCCGCACTGGAAAACCAGACCAGCCAGCCTCCACTCTTTTTAGTCTGCCTCCAGAGAATCAGTCCGATGGCGATGAGGCCGGATAGCACGAGCGGACTGTGGAAAGTGTTCTGAGCGACGATGATCCACAGGTCGCGAAAGAACCAGTCGGAAAACAAGGTGTGGAGCAATGACTCCTTTCCCCCAAGGTCTCCCTTGCCTACATCAATAATTCCGAGGACGACGGAAATGCCGATGAGAAGAGCATCGGGAGCGATGGATCCAATCAAAAGGGCCGACTTGCGGACAGGCGGCAGATTTGTCTTCTCCCGAATCTTCCTCAGGGGCTTTTCGAGAGCCCAGGTGAGGAGGAAGTGGGAGTAAGTTTGCAAAGGGCAGGATCAATCCGGAGGCTACCTATTCCTCCCGTTTGGGAATGGACTCGAGGTATTTCTTTTTCAACTCCTGAATCAGTTTCTGTTGACCGGTAAGAGCAGCCTCCTGGCGTTTTCGCTCGGCTTCTGCATCAGCGAGTGCCTTGGCAGCAGCTTGTTCTGTCTTGCTTCGGTCAGCAATTACTGATGGGGTTTTTGCAGCGACATCGCTCGCCATTTCTACGGTCTCTTTGGTTTTGTCGGCTTCCACATAGGAGGTCTTCAAGAATCCTTCGAGATCGGTGAGGCGTTTCCGAAGAGCTTCAATTTCTTTAGAAATCTCCTGAGGGTCTTTTGCGGCCAGAGTCGCTACGGCCACTTTTTCGACCTTCTCTTCTTCTGCTTCCATGTCATCACTGGAGCCAACTTGAGTGAGATTGATCACCGGTGCAGGCTGGCCGTTCTTGTCTGTTCCTTCGACCGGCGGATGCTCAGCTGAAGCATTATGTGCGGCGTCAGAAATTACTTCCTCCCGGAGATCGGCAACGGCGCGGCTGGAAACCAGTTGGAGCGCGCGTTCCAGAACACTGGAAGAAGTGCTGGCCAGTTTTTGAGTGCCCTCGTTCACTGTCTTTTTCGCTGCGGCGAGAGTTGCCTCTGCGGAAACCCGGGCTTCGGTCGCTTTTTTCGCGCCATCCTTTTTCTCGGTTTCCTCTTCCATCATGTCCGCGAGTTCGTCGGTCATGTCCTCCATCTCTTCCGCTTCTTCGCGAGCGGTAAGGTTAATGGCGGCAGCTTGCCATTTCTTCACCAGAAACTGGCTGGTCTTAAGATCAGACTTGGCGACTTCGAATGACTTCTTCGCGTCCGCTTCTTTCTTCACAACTGCGGCAACGGCTGCGTCCGCCGCCTTTTTGGAATTGGCAGCTGCGGCGAGAAGTGCTTCGATTTTCTTGCTCTCTACCTGAGCGGCGACGAGTTGCGCTTTGCTGTCAGCCAGGGCTTTGTTTTTCGCGGCCAGATCGTCGGTCGCTTTCTTTGCATTGGCTTGAGCCGCCGTCACTGCTGCCTGAGATGCATTGGTCTTGTTCTGAGTGTCAGTCACAACCGCGGCATACTTATCATGCTCGACTTTGTAGCCGTTGCGCGATTTCTCTGCATTCTGAAAAACAACAGTCTTAGCGGCAATGTCAGCTGTCAGCTTTACCGCATTCGCCTTTAAGACAGCTTCCGCATCGCGAAGCGGTTTGAGCGCGGCATCGGACTGAGTGAGTGCAAGGCTCTTCGCTTTCACATCGTTCGTTGCCGCAGTGAGTTCTACATTGGCTTTGGCGAGAGCGGCCTCGAGTTGCTGCACTTTTGCCGTTTCAGCCTGCGCCAACTTGCTTGTGGCTGCGACCTGGGCATTAACCGCATTCATTGCCGCGACTGCCTGTTGATGTGCCAGTGCTGCCTGCTGTTGTGCCTGAACGACTGCCGGTGGCGGAACTGCGCCGTCTTTAGATGCGGCAGCCAGATTGGCGTCTGCTTGAGCTTTTGCTGCAGTAGCTGCATCGGCTTTCTGTTTGGCTGCAAGGGCGGCGGCTTGCTGCTGTTTGAGCAGATTCGATGCGTTCGCCAATCCAGGCTTGGCGGCATTAACCGCGTTTGTCTGGTCCAGTCTTACTTTGGTTTTTGCCGCGAGATTGGCGTCGGCTACCTTTTTCGCCTGATCAGCAGCGTTGCGGGTGTTCGTTACTGTCGTGAGATTTTTTTGCTGATCCGGTGTCAATGCAGGGACAGGAAGTGCTTTCGCCGCATTCAGTGTGGCCAGAGTTGTTTTGACGGATGCTTCGCGTTTGGCCAATTCAGCGACACGTTTGGTGAGTTCCGCTTTTTGAGCCGCTAAGTTCTTAGTGTGAGCAGCGAGAGTAGCGGCATGTTTTTTCACCTCGGCGTTCCCGGCGTTCAGAGTATTCTGAGTCGTTGTAACCTGAGCTGTGAGCGACTTGATTTGACCGTCCAGTTGAGTGACCTGCGCTTTCACTTTTCCTGCATTGGCCGCTGCCGCCGCATTGTTTTTGTTTACCTCGGCAAGTTTGGTCCGGGATGCAGCGAGTTCGGTGGAAACAGCTTTAACTCCCTGTTCCAGTTTTGGAATTGTGCCGGTCAGATCAGTGATTCTCTTCTGGGAGTATGCGAGTTGCTGATCGATTGATTGAGGATTCGGAGCGATGCTGGCCAGTTCTGTGCCGGCTGTGGCGTCCCATGCCTTGATCGTTCCCGTCCAGTCTCCGGTGAAAATCCGGTTGCTGTCCTGGCTGAAGGCAACGCTCATCACAATATCAGTGGAAGCATTAATCGTTTTGATCGCGGTGCCGTCACCTTTCCAGATTTTCAGCGTTTTATCGCGACCGACCGTGGCCAGATTTCCGTTGGGGGCGAAATCAATGGAGAGAACCCCTGTACTGTGAGCGGCCCATTTTTTGATCTGCTTTCCTTCGTTCATTTCCCACAGCATGACCTGTCCATCTTCAGAACAGGAGGCGAGAATGTTCCCATCAGGTCTCCAGGCAACACCGGTGACTCCTTTGGTGTGGCCTTTCAGGGTGTAAAATTCATAGCCGGTAGCGGATTCCCACACATAAAGACCGCCGTTGCGGCCTCCAGTTGCGAAGATCACTCCATCGGGGCTGTAAGCAGCTGCAAGCATCCAATCCGAGTGCTTTTTAATGGTATGAATCTGTTCGCCGGCAACCGTATCCCAAATTTTGATGTTCCGGCCGGGGCCGCCCATCACAACATTTTTCAAGTCAGGTGAAATATCTGAGCCGAGGACGATATCGAATTCTTTGCCGACTTCGATGACTCTTTCACCGGTCTTAATATCCCAGGCAACTACGTTACCATTCTTTCCGCCACGGCCACCGCCACAGGAAAGGTAGGAACCATTGGTACTGAAAGAGAGCGTTTGAGGAAATCCCTCTGGATAGGAAAGGACTCCAAGAAGATCATAATCTTCCGAGTGATAAAGAAGGACCTGTTTCTGGCCTGCTACGGCAAGGATAGGTGCCCATGGGCTGTGAGCAAGAGCCGGCACGGCGGCGGGGCGCTCTGTGATGACATCGGGCTGAAGGATCAGGTGCTCCGGCATCGGGGGAGGACCTTCCGGCTTCCCGGTCGAGGTGATTGTGCTCATGTCGAGCTTCGGTTTGTCCGATTTCCTGGCCTTACTGCTTTTCGTTTCCAAAAGCCCTCCGTTGATCCAGTCGGCAATCACCTTGAGCTCAGTATCGGGAGCTTTCGGCTTTTTCGGTGGCATGAAAGGCTCTTCCGACTGCGCCATCAGAGTGTAAAGCCTTGAGCTGCCGGGATCTTCCGCCACAACAACTTCTCCACCCGACCCACCGATAAGGGCGGCTCCATAGCTGGAGAGATCGAGGCCGCCTTTGGCTTCGTCCGGGTTGTGACAATTGAGACATTTGTTCTCCAGAATCGGCAGAACGTTGTCTATAAAGGTCACTTTCTCTTTCTTATCGTCTGCGCCCAGAGCGCTGAGGCCCGGTAAGGCTGCGAATAAAATAAAGGTCTTGAGTGTCGATTTCATAACTTCCCTGAATGGATGGATTGAAAATGAGTAGTAGAAGCAAACTGGTCAACTTGCGGAATGCCCGTAGCGCCCGTTAGAGAGAAAACGGACATTTGCATTTGAAATTAGCCACTTTATATTATAAACGACTGCAACTGACCTGCAACTGTTCGTGCCTCCTCTTTAATCACGGGAATGCGGTGCTAAAATCAGCCCGCGCATTCAGGCTAAGGAAATCTCCTTTATTCCGTATCTACGTAAAGACGTAGCTTGTGACGGAGGGCGCACGCAACGTTTATGGTAAAGTAAATTTGAACCACTGATAAAAGAATAGAATTATGAAAGCTTGTAAAGGATTTTACGAATCTGGCATGGCCAATCGACGGGAGTTTCTCCAGGTTGGTTTTGCCGGTGGTCTTGGGCTTACACTCCCTGAACTTTTGAAAACCGAGTCTCTTGGTGCGACAAAGTTTTACGAATCGAAAGAAGGGGTGGCCAAATCACTGATTCACATTTACCTCCCCGGTGGCTGTGCCCATCAGGAAACATGGGATCCCAAGCCTTATGCTCCATCAGAGTACCGCGGTCCTTATAAGCCGATCAATACGAACGTTGATGGTCTTCAGTTCAGCGAAAACTTCAAAAACCTCGCTAAGGTTGCTGATAAGATGACGGTGATCCGCTCCATGACTCACGGTGAGGCAGCTCACGAGCGTGGAACACACAACATGTTCACCGGGTATCGCCCGAGTCCTGCGATTAATTTCCCGAGCTTCGGTTCTGTGATTTCTCACGAATTCGGTCCAAGAAAAAACCTTCCTCCATACGTTTGTGTGCCGAATCAGCCGAATGAGTTCGCTGGAACCGGTTATCTCAGCTCAATGTATGGTCCTTTTGCTCTCGGAAGTGATCCGGCATCAGACAAGAGCTTTAAGGTGCGTGATTTGACGCTTCCGGGTGGGGTGGATGCTGGTCGTTTTGATCGCCGTCGTTCGATGCTGGAAACGGTGGATAGCCACTTCCGCAATCTTGAAAAAGATGATTCTATCGATGCGATGGACTCTTTCTATCAGCGTGCCTACGGGCTGATCAGTTCCGCTGAAGCTCGCGAAGCTTTCGATCTCTCGAAAGAGGACGAGAAAATGAAGGAACGTTATGGCAAGAATCAGGCTGGAATGCGTATGCTTCTCAGTCGTCGTCTCGTCGAGTCCGGTGTTCGCCTTGTCACTATGACCTACGGATCATGGGATATGCACGATCGGATCAAAGACGGAATCGCCCGTAATGTGCCGAGTTTTGATCAGGCGCTCGCTACTTTACTTACCGATCTCGATGAGCGCGGGCTTCTCGATTCTACCTTGGTGATGGTTTCTTCCGAATTCGGACGGACTCCAAAAATCAACAAGACTGACGGACGGGATCACTGGCCGAAAGTTTTCTCCACGATGCTTGCAGGTGGCGGAATTAAACGCGGCCATGTTTATGGATCTTCTGATTCTCTCGCTGCTGAGCCGGACCAGAATCCAGTCGACGTTCAGTCTTTCGCCAAAACTGTCTATCATCAGTTGGGGATTAACGCGGATAAAGAGCTTGTAGCTCCCGGGCCACGTCCTATGGAGATTGTCGCTGGCGGAAACGTTATTGATGACCTTATCGCGAAAAAAACCGCTTAATCATTTAAAATACTCTACTTCTAAGATCATGAACAGCATTCTGAAACCTCAGAGTGCGGTCAAAGGATTTTTCCAGAGAACAATGCTGGCAGCTCTGGGGCTGGCAGCATTTGTTGTATCGGGGATTTTCACTCAGGCCGCTTCACCCGACCTCTCGAACACGCTCCCTCGCGGGGCACAGCGTGGCAAAGAGGTTAAAGTAATCTTCACTGGCAATCGTCTCGATGATGCTGTTGATATTATGTTTCACTACCCCGGTATCACAGCGAAAGATGTGAAGCCCTTGGATGCGAAAAAAGTGGAGGCTACTCTGATCATTGCCCCCGATTGCCGCCTGGGTGAGCACCATGTGCGTGTCCGTTGTAAAAGCGGGATCAGTTATGCGCGGAATTTTTGGATTTCCCAGTTCCCTCAGGTTGATGAGGTGGAGCCCAATGATGATTTCGAGGCTCCTCAAGTCATACCTTTGAATGTTACAGTTGAGGCTGAAGCGAAGCCGGAAGAGACTGATTATTATAAGGTTACTGCGAAAAAGGGGCAGCGAATCTCGGTAGAGGTCGAAGGTCTTCGTATTAATAATATTACCAACAATATTGCGATTGATCCCTATGTCTCGATTCTAAATATGGATCGTTTCGAAATCGCCTCTGCAGATGGCTCCGCTCTATTGAAGCAGGAGTCGATTGTTTCTGTTTTGGCTCCCGAAGACGGTGATTACATCGTTGAAGTCCGGGATTCAGCTTATCAGGGCCGTGGCCGTTATCGTGCTCACATCGGGACATTTCCACGTCCTCGCGTTTCCTATCCTCTCGGTGGAAAAGCTGGGACTGAAGTGGAGTTTACAATGATCGGTGATGAAAAGGGGAGTTTTAAAAATACAGTAAAGCTTCCTACCGGAGTCGTGGAGTATCCCATGTATGCGGTAAATGAAGGTCTTCTTCCGCCATCTCCAAACAAAGTCCGGGTGGTTGATTATGACAATGCTCTCGAAGTCGAGCCGAATGCCACAAACAAGGAAGCTACAGACAGCGGAGCTTTGCCAAGAGCGTTCAATGGAATTCTCGAACAAGCGGACGATACGGATTATTTCAAGTTCACTGCGAAGAAAGGGGAGCGCTACCGTTTCAAAACCTACGCGCAGCGTTTGGGGTCGCCTGTAGACACCGTCATCGCCATTTATGATGCCAAGATGAAGAGTCTGGGTTCAAGTGATGATGCCGACGGTGTCAAAGACAGTCGGGTGGATTTTAACTGTCCTGCCGACGGGGAATATTTCCTTCGTGTTTATGACATGCTAAAACGCGGCGGTCCCGATTTTGTTTATCGCGTTGAGTCTGAAAAGCGAGTTCCTTCTATAGTGGTTACAATGCCGGAGATGCTTCGCCGGAACACGCAGTATCGCAAGCAGTTCAATGTTCCTCAGGGGAATTTCTACGCGATGACTGTGAATACGACACGTTCGGATTTTTCCGGAGAAATTGTTTTTGATATTCCGAAACTTCCAGCCGGCGTAACCTGGGAAGCGGGAACGATTCCAAAAACCGTGACACAGTTTCCAATTTTGCTGAAGGCAGCTCCGGATGCACCGATTGCAGGCGGAATGTATGATTTCTTCGCCAAGAGTGCCGATCCTAAAGTGCCTTTGACCGGTAAGTTCGTCCAAACCCTCGATTTTGTCCGGGGTCCTCAGAACGGGGTCGAATATTACACGACGGATCACGACCAGCTCCCGATTTCGGTGGCTGAAGCGATTCCTTTCAGCATTACGATTGATCAGCCAAAAGTGCCGCTCGTCCGTAACGGAACTATGAAGCTAAAAGTTCGGGCTCATCGCAGGGATGGCTACGACAAGAAGATCCTTGTCCGGATGCTCTGGCGTCCGCCGGGCATCAGTTGCCCGGCGACCATGACATTTGGTGAGAAGGATACAGAGTTGGAATACGAGATGAATGCCAATGCTGCAGCTGAGATCAACAACTGGAACATCACCATGTTGGCTGAGTCTGATGGCGGAAAAGGCCAGATGGTTGTTGCGGCACCGTTTGTGAAGCTCAATGTGGAAGAGCCTTTCGTGTCAATGAAGCTGACTATGGCGACTGCAAAGCAGGGAGAGAAAGTGGACATGATCGCTTCCGTGGAAAATCTTCGCGAGTTCGGTGGTCAGGCTGACGTTACTCTGTTTGGTCTTCCTCCGCGTGCCACTACCGGTGTTCTAAAAATCGATAAGGCGGCCGGGGAAATTAGCTTTCCGATTGTCACTGCTGAAGACACTCCTGTCGGGCAGCACAAGAACATGTTTTGCACCATTGTAGTGAGTCAAAATGGCGAATCCATTACTCACCGTGTCGGGATGGGCGGGGTTCTCCGGGTAGATCCCAAGCCGAAAGTGGTTGCTGCGAAGCCAGCTGCCAAACCGAAGGTAGTGGCAAAAAACGAGCCGAAAGCCAAACCGGCCAAGCCTCTTTCCCGTCTCGAACAGCTTCGACTTGACGCAAAAAAACAAAGTTCTGAATAATTTTCCCCCATTGGTGTCTAAATCGGCACCAATCAAAGACCAACCAGCATGAATAAAACCTATTCACTCATTCTCGCGGCTTGTACTGCTTTCGTGTTTGCCGGAAGCTATGCAGGTGCACAGGAAGCGGCAAAAGTTGATTTCGTAAAAGATATTCAGCCGATTCTTGAATTCCAATGTGTCAGTTGCCACAACGAAGAGAAAGCCAAGGCGGAACTCCGCTTTGATAAGTTTGATCTTTTTATGAAGGGTGGCGAAGGTGGCCCTATTGTTATCAAAGGGAAACCTGATGAATCACTACTCATTGAGTTGGTGAGTCTTCCGGAAGATGATTCGGACGTCATGCCTCCCAAAGGCCGTATTCTTACCGAAACTGAGATTGGTAAGTTGCGTCAGTGGATCGCAGAAGGAGCCGTCTGGCCCGAGTCTTTGACTCTTGTTGCGAAAAACGAGGATGATTTCAAAGGCGCTGAGCCTCTGGATACCAAAGGGAAAAAGATCGTGAATATTGGTGTATTCCCACCGGCAATCAATCTGGCGACTAAAGCCGACAGCCAGGGACTTGTTGTCATGGCGACCTTTGAGGACGACACCACTCAGGATGTGACCAAAAACGCGACATTCAACTTCGCGGATTCTTCCCTGGTAAAGATTCGGACCAGAAATCATTTTGAGCCGGCCAAAGACGGCGAAACTGAACTGACCGTTAAAGTCGCGGAACACGAGGTGAAACTCCCGGTCAAAGTTGCGGAAGCGACTACGGATCGAGTGGTAAGTTTCCATCTTGATGTGATGCCGGTATTTATGCGTGAAGGCTGTAATACCGGATCTTGTCACGGTTCAGCCCGCGGACAGGACGGCTTTATGCTCTCGCTTTTCGGATACGATCCGGACGGGGATCATTTCCGTATCACCCGGGAGATGACCGGGCACCGGATCAATCTGGCGATTCCTGAAGAGTCGCTGCTTGTGGAGAAATCAATCGAAGCGGTCCCTCACACCGGCGGAAAACTTTTTGAGAAAAATACTCACGCCTGGAAGACCATGGTTGCCTGGGTCAAAGGCGGGGCCAACAATGATAAGCCGGAAGATATTCCCCAGGTGACCGGTATCGAACTCTTTCCGCCAAAACTCGTGCTTGAGGGTGCCGGAGCTACTCAGCAAATGACAGTCCTGGCCAAATACTCGGATGGGCAGGATCGCGATGTGACTCACCTGGCTGTGTTTATTACCAACAATGAGCCAACTGCGGCTGCTGTCTCTTATACACATCTGACGCTGCCGACGA
>OJCB01000314.1_pt1 | contig 19154 bp, 10 predicted proteins | sample 1591501 | NCBI WGS metagenome assembly OJCB01 (sample SAMN05416813, study PRJEB24817) | seawater metagenome | isolation source: Sea water | place: Canada:Atlantic | collected 2013-07 | reverse complement strand
GTCGCTGCCATTCGTGAGCAAAATGTTCAGGTAGCTGCCGGTGTGATTGGTGGTGCGCCGATGACCAACCCGGTTGATGTGCAATTGCCGATCAATGCCAAAGGTCGTCTTGAAAGCCCGGAAGAGTTTGAAAATATCATTATTCGTGCCGGTGAGCAGGGTCAGATCACACGGTTGAAAGATGTTGCCAGAGTCGAGTTAGAAGCCGCTGAACACAGCCTTAACTCAATGCTCAATAATCAGCCTGCTGTTGCGATTCCAATTTTCCAGTCCCCGGGTGCTAACGCGATCTCAATTTCTGATAATGTTCGCGCCAGCATGGCTGAGCTTCAACAGCGCTTCCCCAAAGGCGTTGATTACGAAGTTGTGTATGACCCGACAGTATTTGTAAAAGAATCGATTAATGCGGTTATCAAAACGCTGTTAGAAGCATTGGCCCTGGTTGTCATTGTGGTGGTCGTGTTCCTGCAAACATGGCGTGCCTCATTGATTCCATTGTTAGCTGTGCCGGTTTCTATTATCGGTACCTTTGCCTTAATGCATGTGTTTGGCTTTTCAATTAATACCTTGTCGTTGTTTGGGTTGGTGTTGTCGATTGGTATCGTTGTTGACGATGCCATCGTGGTGGTAGAAAACGTCGAGCGAAACATCGAGTCGGGGCTTTCGCCTCTTGAAGCCAGCTATCAGGCGATGCGTGAGGTAAGCGGACCTATCATTGCGATATCGTTGACCTTGGTCGCAGTGTTTGTACCGATTGCCTTTGTCAGTGGCCTGACAGGTCAATTTTATCAACAGTTTGCGTTAACCATTGCAATATCGACAGTGATTTCCGCTATCAATTCCTTGACCTTGAGTCCGGCACTGTCAGCGCTTTTATTGCGCAGCCACGATGCACCGAAAGATAGATTGACGAAAGTCATTGACTTCTTGTTTGGCTGGTTTTTCAAGCTCTTCAACAAAACCTTTAAGAAGGCCTCACATGGCTATTCTGGCTCTGTGACCGGCCTGTTAAGACACAAAACCATTACCGTTATTATCTATGCGATTTTGTTGGGCTTTACGGTATACGGGCTTAATACGTTACCGAAAGGCTTTGTCCCTGCACAGGATAAGCAATACCTGATTAGCTTTGCTCAATTGCCTGATGGTGCATCACTGGCGCGGACTGAAGACGTTATTCGTGAGATGGGGCGCATCGCGCTGGAAGAACCGGGTGTGGAAAATGCAGTTCAGTTCCCGGGCTTGTCCGTAAACGGGTTTACTAACAGCCCAAGCGCCGGCATTGTTTTTGTACCATTGCAGGATTTTGATAAACGTCAGGATCCGTCTTTGTCTGCCAATGCTATCGCCGGTAAATTACAAGCCAAGTATGCACAGATTGAAGAAGCCTTTATTGCTATTTTCCCGCCACCACCGGTGCGTGGTCTGGGCACAACAGGCGGCTTTAAACTACAAATCGAAGATCGTGCTGATTTGGGCTATGAGCGACTAGATGAAGTTGTTCAACAGGTACAAGGGCAAGCATGGCAGAGTCCTGCGCTGACCAGCGTTTACTCAAACTATAAAATCAATGTACCGCAGTTATATGCTGATTTGGACCGTACTAAAGCAAAACAACTGGGGCTTAATGTAAAAGAAATCTTTGACACCATGCAGATATATCTGGGGTCGTTATACATCAACGACTTTAACCAGTTTGGTCGAACCTATCAGGTTATTGCTCAAGCGGACTCAGAGTATCGTAACAGTGCGAATGATGCCTTAAACCTGAAAGTACGTAACACCCAAGGAGAAATGGTACCGCTGGGTAGTGTGATCGAAATGAAAGAAAGCTATGGACCAGAGAGTGCCGCTCATTACAACGGCTATCTCGCCGCTGACTTGAATGGTAATGCGGCACCAGGCTATTCCAGTGGCCAGGCACAGGATGCGATCAGTGAGATTCTGGAAAATACATTGCCGCCCGGCATGGTGTTTGAGTGGACTGATCTGACCTATCAACAGGTGTTAAGTGGCAATACCGCCATGTATATTTTCCCCTTATGCCTGTTGTTGGTGTTTTTAGTGTTAGCCGCTCAGTATGAAAGCCTTATCTTACCGCTGGTGGTCATTACCATTGTGCCGTTATCGATTCTGGCAGCGGTATTTGGCGTTTGGGTAACTAATGGTGATAGTAATATCTTTACTCAGATAAGTTTCTTCGTGCTCGCCGGTCTTGCCAGTAAAAACGCGATTTTGATTGTGGAGTTTGCTCGCGAACTGGAAATGAATGGCATGGAAACGGTCAAGGCAGCAATTAAAGCCAGCCGTATGCGTTTACGTCCAATTCTCATGACCTCCTTTGCCTTCATTATGGGGGTCGTACCAATGGTGCTATCAACGGGGGCTGGCTCAGAAATGCGAAATGATATAGGTATCACCGTCTTTTCTGGCATGTTAGGTGTGACCTTCTTTGGTCTGTTCTTTACCCCGATTTTCTATGTCCTGCTGCGTAAGCTAGAAGGCCGTCGTCGTTATCATAGTCATGTAACTGCAGACTAACCTTTTATTCTCAGCCTACCTTGGAACTGGATTTTTTTCGAGTTACTGAGATAGCAGAGGGCGCCCATTTTGATGAAGAAAGGACGTCATTGAGCTTTTGATGCCAATGACGTCCTTTCTGCTTCTTGGGCCAATCATGGCTGTTTTAGCAGCTTGAACACTATTTTCGAAACACCTGCTACGTCAGGTTATAAGGCTAGCCCAGCACGCAACGATAGAATGCTTTAAGTTAAATATGCCACTTCTTTACTAACCCATACCTTCAGAGAAGGTCTGGCTATACTCACACTTTAAATTGATTGACCAGCCTCTGTAAGTCATTTGCCAGTTCGGTAAGTGATTGGCTAGTTTCTGTTGTTTGTGATGTGCTGGTAGCATTTTCATCTGCAATCAAGGCTATCTGACTGATGTTGCGGTTGACGTCTTCGGCCACAGCAGATTGCTCTTCGGCAGCGGTCGCAATGTGGGTATTCATATCGCGAATGGCCATCACACGCTCAGTGATGATGGCTAGTGAATGACCTGCTGATTCGGCTTGTGAAACACTTTCTGTGGCCATATCTTGTCCCTGCAGCATGCCTTCAACGCATTTGTTGGCTCCACTTTGCAGACGGTCAATGATGGTTTTAATTTCTTCGGTGGATTGCTGGCTTTTTTGTGCCAGCGTACGAACCTCATCGGCAACTACTGCAAAACCGCGACCTGACTCACCGGCACGGGCAGCTTCAATAGCGGCATTGAGAGCAAGTAAATTGGTTTGTTCGGCAATGCCCTGAATGACAGTCAGAACGGTGCCGATATTATCGCTTTCAATCTGCAAATCACTTATTGCCGCCGCATTCGTTTTAACCATTGCGGCTAGCTCTTTAATGCCTGATACACTCAAGCTTACAACTTGTTTGCCGTGCTCTGTCTCCTTGTCCGCTTCCTGAGACGTTAAGGCTGCATTTGCTGCATTTTTGGCGACCTCTTGGACGGTTGCCGTCATTTCATTCATTGCCGTGGCGACTTGTTCAGTACTTGTCTGCTGGTTCATCACTCCTTGGCTGGTTTGACCAGTTATGATGGAAAGCTCTTCGGCGGCAGAACTCACGGTATGGGCTGAGGTGATAACTTCATTAATCAGCTTTTGGAATGATGCCGTCATATCATTGTAGGCTTGTGCCATTTGACCAATTTCATCATCGCTATCAATCGTTGCCCGAGCGGTGAGATCTTTTGATTTATTGGCATCAATCATCGTTTCATAAAGTGCAGAAATGGAACGGTTAATGCCTCGGCCCAGAAGGACAATGAAGCTGACGATCACAATAGATAAAATTAATGAGAGAACACCTGAAAAAACCTGGATTCTTTGTACCTGTTGAGGAATATCTTCTCTGATGGCCGTTTGCAAATCAGTCAATGTCGTTTCAGAGCGGTGAATGATGTCACGCATTTCACCCAGCTTGCCTTCATTGGCACTAAAGCCTTTATTGGCGACACCATGAGTCAAAGCAAGGAAATCCTTTTCATAATTGGCGAGTGCTTGGCGGATAGCTGTTTGCTGATTAGATGAGATAAAACTCGCGTTTAAATCTTGTCGAAAGTGTTGAATGTTCGTGTTGAACTTATCGATATATTTGGCATCCAGACGCAACATGAAATCTTTTTCATTACGGCGCAAGATCAACATGTCTTTAAGAAGTGTATCGGATGACTCTGCCTCTAAAATTTCCTCGACTTTATGAACCGATTTACGCAGTGAGCCGTTGAGGCCCGTTTCGTGATCCAGCCCAATCTGTTGTTGTAACTCAACCAGTTCGTTAAATGCTGTTCCGTATTCATTAATGATGTCGATAATTTGTTGAGACAGTTGATACTGATCGGCGTTTGTGGATTCCAGTTTGTCACTTAACTCAAACAAGTTTGCCAGCATTAACTGAAGATGCTCATTGAAACGTACTTGGTATTTGAGGTCGTTACGTGCCAGAAAGTCTTTCTCATGACGACGAAGCATCAGCATATCGGCTTCAGCCTGGTAAGACTGGAACGAAATTTTTTCTAGTTGCCCAACTTTCTTGACGGAGTAGAGCTGAATAGCGAACAAGATGAGTAGGGCACTGGCCACTAAAACACTGAGTATGAACAGTTTCTTTTTTATTGTGAGATCTTTCAGCATTATATTTACCTTGTGCGCTATTTTCTAAACAATAGAATCGGCCAAATGAGGGAAAAGTTTAGAACTTTTGCGAGAGAGTGATGTTAAATATTTACGACAGTGCTTGCGTGACAAACAAGTATTAACGTCGAATATGCGACATATTCCAGTCCTGCAGTGCCTGTGTCCACAGGTTATTTAATGAGTCACGAGAAGAGTAAAGTTGGGTATCTATACCCAGAAACTGAAAGGCATTGACTAGGTGATGCCCCGCATCTGCCACATTTACCGGAGCTGCATTTGTTTGTTTGCTTAACTTTTCTCCCTGAGCATTTGTTACTAAGGGAATGTGGGCATAGTGAGGCGAGTGTAAAGTCAGTAAATATTGCAGTAATACGTGTCGGCTGGTCGAGTTCAATAGATCGGCCCCCCGAACGACATGAGTAATACCCTGTTCTGCATCATCCACCACGACAGCAAGTTGATAGGCAAACAGGCCGTCAGCCCGTTTAATAACAAAGTCGCCGATGTCAGTTTTCAGGTGATGATCGATGCTCCCCTGAAAAAAGTCATTGAAGATGACATGTTCTGCATTGGCTTTGACTCGCCACGCTTTTGTTGAGCGTTGCTTGCTCATACCAGAGCGGCAGCTGCCGGGGTATACCGGTCCTTCAATACCTGCATGGGCAATGGCAATAACATCGCGGCGGCTGCAATTGCAGGGATAAACCAGATCCATATTGATCAACGTATCCAATGCTGCCTGATAAATCTGATCGCGCTTGCTTTGATAGATAACCTCACTATCCCACTCAAAACCAAATCCAGCCAGCGTTCGCAAAATATCATCAGCTGCACCGGGCATTTCACGTGGTTTATCGAGATCTTCCATTCGCAGCAGCCACGTGCCTGCCTGGCTTCGTGCATCGAGGTAGCTGGCTACGGCTGCAACAAGTGAACCAAAATGCAGTGGTCCGGTGGGTGAGGGCGCATAACGCCCAACATAATGACGAGAGTCGCTGACCATAACTCGCTGAAGTTAGAACGCGCTTTTAACCACACCACCATCAACGCGCAGCGCTGCTCCGGTAGTCGCTGAGGCCACTGGGCTGGCAAGGTAACAGACCATGGCGGCGACTTCATCGGTGGTAGCAAAACGTTTGATCAACGAAGTGGGGCGTACTTTTTCAAAGAAGTCTTGTTCAAATTGATCAAAACTTTGACCTTGCTGCTCAGCCATATCTTCAACAAAATCAACGACACCACGGGACTTGGTCGGTCCGGGAAGTACACTATTAACTGTGATATTACTGCCGGCAACGTCTTCAGCTAAACCGCGTGCAATAGCGATTTGTGCAGATTTCGTCATCCCGTAATGAATCATTTCCGCAGGAATCTGAATGCCGCTTTCGCTCGACATAAATATAATACGCCCCCAGTTTTTTTGCTTCATAGCAGGCAAATAAAGACGCGATAAACGGGCACCGCTGAGGACATTGATTTCAAAAAAACGACGCCAATCATCGTCGCTGATTTTTTCAAAACTGACTGGCTCGAAAATGCCAAGGTTATTGATTAAGATATCGACATCAGGATGTTGTTGATGCAGATTTTCCGCTTCGTCTGTTTTCGACAGATCACCGGCAAAACCGATAAGTTGCCCCTCCACAAGGGGAGTAAGTTGTTCGCACACGGCATCCACTGAGCTCTGCTTACGACCATTGATGATAACATCGGCCCCTTCGCCTGCCAGGGCTTTGGCAATGGCATAACCAATACCCGCAGTACTACCTGTAACGAGAGCCTTCTTTCCTTTCAGGTGTAGATCCATGGTTTCTCCATCTGCGTTGGGTCAACGTTAGTTTACTGGCTTATTTAAGGTGACAGATTTTGTTTGCTTTCTAGCACGTATTTTTATGTTCAACATTTCAACAACAACAGAGAATGCCATCGCAAAATAAATGTAGCCTTTTGGTACATGTACATCAAAGCCTTCAGCAACCAGCACACAACCGATCAAAATCAAGAAAGATAAGGCCAGCATTTTAATGGTGGGGTGCTCATCAATAAACGCATTGATGGATTTTGCAGCCAGCAACATGACAATCACGGAAATGATAATGGCCGTCACCATGATAGAGATGTTTTGTACCAGCCCTACAGCGGTAATAACGGAATCAAGAGAGAAGACAATATCCAAAATGGCCACTTGTAGAATGACGGCTGCAAACCCCATGGTTTTGCCAGATTGTGTTGTGTCTTCATGCAACTCTAGACTGGTATGTATTTCATGCGTGGATTTAGCCAGTAAAAATAAACCGCCCAAAATGAGGATGATATCTCGACCAGAAATGGCTTCTGAAAACACGGTGAATAATGGCTCGACCAGCCCCATGACCCAAACCAGACTGAACAGTAAACCCAACCTTGTTAACATAGCAAAACCAATCCCTAAGTTTCTTGCTTTGTTACGTTGCGACTCGGGTAAGCGGCCGACTAGAATTGAGATAAAGATAATATTATCAATACCGAGCACGATTTCTAGGGCTAGTAGTGTGCCGAATGCCATCCACGCTTCAGGACTTGCTATCCAGTCAAACATTGTTTGTCCTCACTGAAATGATGGTAATTGCGATGCGTATTTATTCTAGTTATGACAGCTATAAATGATGATGCATAGCCTAGCATAGGCTGTAGCGAAAATTGCAGATCTTTATCAACTGAAAAAAGACCAAATACTCATACCTATCAGGCCTGCCAACAATAACCAGATTGCGATAATCACCATACGCATCCAGGCAAATTCAAGCTTAATTGTTTGTGACTGAGCACGGCTCAGATTCTCTTGCCAGATAGCGTCGGGAACCAATTTTATGACCAACCAGCAAAGCGCCGGAATAAGTAATAAATCATCGACTAAACCGAGTACCGGGATAACATCTGGAATTAAATCTATCGGGCTGAATAAATAAGCAAGCGTTACAAAAGCGAGTACTTTGACCAGTTTGGGGCTGCGTGGATCGTGCCATGTAAAATATAAAGCGTGTGCTTGTTTGGTGAGCAAATCGGCCCATGTTTGCCATTGCTTTTTTGACAAGAAAGCTGCCTTCATTACAGTTCAAAAGAGGCAAGCAAGGGGGCGTGATCGGATAAACGATTCCAAGTTGAATGCGGTGGCCGCTCACAGATGATGGGTTCCATGCCACGATAATAAATGCGATCCATTTTTAATACCGGCATCCACGAAGGCCAAGTTCGTGCGTAACGATTATGTAAGGTGCGAAACGCCTCTTTCAGGTTGAGATGCTGTGACAGCCGTTTTTCAGCTTGGCCTGCCCAGTCGTTAAAGTCACCCGCGACAATCAATGGTGCATCGTGTGGCACATGGGCATCAATACGCTCGCACAAAGTCACAAACTGACGCCGACGTTCCATGCCGATAAGGCCGAGGTGAATGCAGATAATGTGCAAGACTTCATCACTCCAAGGCAATTTGATCTCACCATGCAATAGACTACGACTGGCCCATGTGAAAGGGGAGACATTGATGTTTTCCCAGCTTTGTAACGGGTATTTGCTCAAGATAGCATTACCATGGTGGCCAACACTGTAAACCGCATTTTTAGCATAGGCATAGTGAGGCCAGACATCACTAGCGAGAAATTCAAAGTGAGGCTCTTTCGGCCAGTGCTGATGCGTCAAGCCATGCTCGCTGTGTGCGCCCTGAATTTCCTGCAACAACATGATATCGGCATTGGTTGCCACCAACGCATCCCGAATCGGATGCAGAGTGAATTCGCGATTACTGGTATTGAAACCTTTGTGCAGGTTATAGGTAAGGATTCGGAGCTGGTTTTGTGACATTAAACATGAATTCCAATCATAGATATCACCTTACAGCAGTCTGAACTGTGTTTGTTGCTTTTTTATTATGTTGAGAGCGTTGAAAAAAGCCAAGCTCAAAAAGCGATAGATTGACTCTTGATTTTATAAAACACTGTCCCCATTTCATTTCCAGTTACACAAACAGCCATATGGAGGCATTATTTCAATGAGCGTTGATGCACACAAGGAAACATTGGGTTTCCAAACTGAAGTCAAACAGTTATTGAATCTGATGATTCACTCTTTGTACTCAAACAAAGAGATCTTTTTGCGTGAATTAGTTTCCAACGCAGCCGATGCAGCGGATAAATTGCGTTTTGAAGCATTATCAGATGATGCGCTTTATGAAGAAGATGGCGAATTAAATATTCGCGTTGCGTTCGATAAAGATGCTGGCACCGTCACCATCAGTGATAACGGTATTGGTATGAATCGCGAAGAGGTTGTCGATAATATCGGTACCATTGCACGAAGCGGAACACGCAAATTCTTCGATAGTCTTACCGGCGATCAAACCAAAGATTCACAACTGATTGGTCAGTTTGGTGTTGGGTTTTATTCTGCTTTTATCGTCGCTGATAAAGTGACATTGCGTACCCGTCGTGCCGGATTAGGTGCAGAACACGGTGTGCAGTGGGAGTCAGCAGGTGAAGGTGAGTTCACCATTGAAACCATCGAAAAAGCCGAACGCGGTACTGAGATTATTCTGCACCTGCGTGATGGTGAAGATGAGTTCTTGAATGGCTGGCGTTTGCGCAACATCATCAGCAAATATTCAGACCATATCAATCTGCCGATTCTGATGGCGAAAGAGCCTGTTCCTAATGAAGACGGCGAAATTGATGAAGCCGATCAAGGTGATGAAACAGTCAATAAAGCGACTGCATTGTGGACGCTGGCTAAGAACGATATTTCAGACGATGAATATAAAGAGTTTTATAAGCAGATTGCACATGACTTTCAGGATCCAATGACCTGGAGCCACAACAAAGTCGAAGGTAATCTGGAATATACGTCATTACTGTACATTCCGTCTAAAGCACCATTTGATCTGTGGGATCGCGATCGCATGCATGGCATTAAATTGTATGTGAAACGTGTTTTCATCATGGAGGACAGTGATCAGTTGATGCCGCGTTATCTGCGCTTCATTCGTGGCGTGATTGATACCAACGATCTGCCATTGAACGTATCGCGTGAAATTCTGCAAAGTAGTAAAACCATCGATACGATTCGAGCCGCTTCAGTGAAGAAAGTGCTGAGCGAACTGAACAAGATGGCAAAAAATGAACCTGAGCAATACGCTGAGTTCTGGAAAGAGTTCGGTCAGGTGATTAAAGAAGGCCCGGGCGAAGATTTCGCCAATAAAGAAAATTTGGCCAAGTTACTGCGTTTCGCCAGCACTGAAACGGGCAGCCAAGAGCAAACCGTGTCGCTGGAAGAATACGTCAGCCGCATGAAAGATAAGCAGGATAAGATTTACTACATCACAGCAGAAAGCTTTGCAGCGGCGAAAAACAGCCCGCATCTAGAAGTTTTCCGTAAGAAAGGTATCGAAGTCCTGTTGCTGTCAGACCGCGTTGATGAATGGTTGACACAGTCTCTGACTGAGTTTGATGGAAAACACATGCAATCCGTTGCCAAAGGTGACTTGGATCTGGGTGAGTTGGAAGACGAAGAAGAGAAGAAAGCACACGAAGAAATCGATAAAAACTTCGAAGACTTGGTTGAGCGCGTCAAGAAAACATTGGATGAGAAAGTGAAAGATGTTCGTATCACACATCGTCTGACCGATTCACCAGCCTGTCTGGTTGCTGATCATTACGACATGAGTGCTAACCTTGAACGTATGCTCAAAGCGGCAGGGCAGGAAGTCTCCGGTAGCAAGCCTATTCTGGAACTGAACCCAGAGCATCCTATGGTCGCGAAACTCAAAGATGAGACAGATGAAACGCGCTTCACGGATTGGACATCGATCATCTTTGATCAGGCTTTGCTGGCAGAAGGTGGTCAACTGGATGATCCAGCCAACTACGTCAAACGCATTAACGAGCTGTTACTGAAGATCGCTTAGTTTCAACCAGGGAATGCGATAGAATGGCCGGATATTATGTCCGGCCATTTTGTTTTTAAAAGGGCTATCTAATTCAGGTGGGAATGACGTGAAGTCAGATTGTTTACAACGTTTTATTTTTGATAATGCGCCGATTCGTGGTGAATGGGTTAGCCTGCAAGAAAGCTGGCAAGAAGTGCTTAATCGACGCCAGTACCCTACTGCGATACGCCGTGTTTTAGGGGAAATGATGGGCGCGGCGGCCTTGTTAACTGCAACCGTGAAAATCAGTGGCAGACTGGTTTTGCAGATCCGATCAGAAGGCCCCGTCAGTCTGATGATGGTGGAATGCACCAGTGAAAATACCTTACGGGCTTTTGCACAATGGGACGGTGAAGTATCGGATGAAGCTGGCTTAGTCGACTTGACGGGTGGCGGCACACTGGCCATCACGATTGAAGCTGAGGGGGCAAAACAACCTTATCAAGGTGTGGTTAGTCTTCAAGGCAATAGCATTACCGAAACGTTGGAAACCTATTTTGAACAGTCAGAACAATTAGCCACCAAAATTTGGTTATATGCCAATGAGCATAATGTCGCTGGCTTGTTTTTACAGCAGCTTCCAAGCGAAGAAGCGCAGAAGGAACAAGCGGAAGAAGATTGGTCTCGCGTCAGTCAACTTGCTGCCACGATCACGGATGAAGAATTACTGACCCTGGAAATTGAAACCCTATTGCATCGGTTGTTTCATGAAGAGCAAGTGCGTTTATATGAGCCCGCACCACTTAAGTTTTCCTGCACCTGTTCACGTGCCCGCGTGGCTGAGACGATAGGTATGTTGGGGCAAGAAGAAGCAGAAGAAATCATCGATAGCGAAGGCAGCATTGAAGTTGCCTGTGAATTTTGTAATGAACATTATCACTTTGACCGAGTTGATGTGACCGAATTATTTACGAATACGGTGTCAACTGAGGGTGATCCGGATACATTGCATTAAGCGTATTCGCTTGCTTAGCTCAGCATAAAGTACTAGTTTGAACATTTTTATTCGACAATAGTCGGGACATCCTAATTTTATGGCTCATGTGGTTATTATTGGTGCCAGCACCGCCGGACTTCCTGCCGCGTATGAATTAAAGGCAGCGTTAGGTGGGCAACACCGTGTCAGCGTGGTATCTAACACGCCTATTTTTCACTTTGTTCCCAGTAATCCGTGGGTTGCTGTCGGTTGGCGCACAAGACAGCAAATCAGTTTTGATTTGTTACCACCACTCGCTGCTAAAGCGATTGAGTTCTATGACAGTGGTGTTAAAACGATTCATGCTCAGGATAATCAACTAACCTTGGGCGATGAGTCGACATTAGAGTACGACTATCTGATTGTAGCTACTGGCCCAAAACTAGCGTTTGATGAAATTGAGGGGCTGGGGCCAAAGGGCTTTACCGAATCTATTTGCACGGTCGGGCATGCTGAAGATGCCTACGTTAGCTGGCAAGATTTTATTAAGGATCCCGGTCCCATTGTTGTCGGTGCCGTTCAGGGCGCGTCATGTTTTGGCCCTGCCTATGAATTTGCAATGATCATGAACCGGGCGCTTCGCAAAGCCAAAGTGCGTCATCAGGTGCCGATGACCTTTGTCACTCCTGAGCCATATATTGGTCACATGGGGCTGGCGGGCGTGGGTGACTCTAAGACCTTATTCGAGTCTGAGTTTCGTAAAAATGATATCAAGTGGATCACTCAAGCGCGGGTAAAATCAGTTGAATCCGGCAAAATGCTGGTGGAGCAAGTAGACGATCAGGCCGAGACGATCAAAACGCATCAGTTGCCGTTTAAATATTCAATGATGATTCCTGCCTTTACCGGGGTAGATTGTGTCGCAAACCTGGGTGGGGATGCAGTGAACCCAAGAGGGTTTCTCAAAGTCGATGAATATCAGCGAAATCTGGTATATCCAAATATTTTTGGTACAGGTGTATGTATCGCCATTCCACCCGTAGAAGCCACTGCATTACCGGTCGGTGCGCCTAAAACAGGTTATATGATCGAAAGTATGACCAAGACGGCGGTAGAGAATATTGCTGCCAGCATCGAAGGACGCGAGCTGAAAGCGCAAGCCAGCTTGAATGCGATTTGTCTGGCCGATTTAGGGCATACGGGTGCCGCCTTTGTCGCAGCTCCGCAGCTACCGCCCCGCAATGTGGCGTGGATGAAAAAAGGACGTTGGGTACAATGGGGAAAAACGGCGTTTGAGAAATACTTTTTATTCAAAATGAAAAAAGGCATACCAGAACCTGCGCTGGAAAACTGGGTGCTGAAGCTGCTGGGTATTAACAAACTGAAATAACACCAGCAATACAAATTTGCTGTTAGGGAGTCACGGATGCTGAAGATTGTATACAGTAATGATACTGGGCAGCTTGCTGCCTGGCTTGCTGATCACCTTCTTTCAGAGCCGTTACCACCGCTGCAACCAGAGACCATTATTGTTCAAAGTAATGAGTTATCTCGGTGGTTATCGTTACGACTGGCTAAAACTCACCAAATAGCCGCCAACCTTAAATTCCCTTTTCCATCAGCCTATATCTGGCAACTGTTTCGTCAACTCTGGCCTGATGTGCCATTACAATCACCCTATGCCAAAGAGCCTATGGCATGGCGTTTATTTGAACTCTTACCGCAGGCTGCGAGCCTTGATGGTTTTGAAGCCGTGGCAGCCTACTTGGGTGGTGACGATGATGATCTGAAACGCTACGAGTTAGCAGAAAAGATCGCGGATACCTTTGACCAGTATCTGATGTATCGGCCTGATTGGGTTCAGCAATGGGAGCAAGGCCAGGCAACAAGCTGGCAAGGCAAACTTTGGCAAATGCTGACAGCCGATGATCCGCAGCCCATGCATCGCGCCCGCTTACTGCAGCAGTTGCATGATTTGCTTAGTCATTCTGATGTTGTACCGCCAGGGCTGCCAAATAGAATCAGTATTTTTGGCATATCAGCACTGCCACCGGTTTATCTTGAGATTGTTAATTTACTAGCGCGATATGTCGATATCACGCTTTATTATTTATCACCCAGTGAGCATTATTGGGGCGATATTACTGATCCGAAAAAACAGCAACGACAGCAATTGCTACTCGACTTCAATGAGGAAGAAATTGAGCCGGGACATCCTTTACTAGCCAGTCTTGGTAAGCAGGGACAGGCGTTTTTCAGGCAATTGCAGGAAACGCAGCATTTAGATGACAGCTGTTTTGTTGAGCCGGTTGGCGAGACAATGTTATCGCAGCTCAAACGCGATATTTTCGAGATGGCGACTGATCATCCATCCGTTGCGGCGAAGGATGACTCATCGATCTCAATCCAGGTTTGCCACAGCCCGATGCGGGAAATGGAAATCTTGCACGATCAGTTATTGGCAATGTTTGAACAAAACCCAACACTGACACCGACTGATATTGTGGTGATGACACCGGATATTGATGTTTATGCACCATGGATAGAGGCGGTCTTTGCTACCGCTGACAAATCACAATTTATTCCCTTTAGCATTGCTGACAGTAGCGGCCAGCAAGAAAGTTTACTGATTTCTACTTTCTATAGTTTATTGCAGTTGCCGCAGTCCCGATTTGATGTTGAATCAATATTGGCCATGTTGGAATGTCCTGCTGTGCAACGCCGATTTGGCCTGGATGATGCGGCATTGAACTGGATTCGTGAATGGTGTCAGCAAACCCGCACACGCTGGGGACTGGATGCCAATGACAAAGCGGCCTTGGATTTGCCCGATACAGAGTCCAACACCTGGCGGGCAGGCTTAGACAGATTACTGCTGGGTTATGCGATGCCATTAAATGAACCTGACCAACCATGGCGTTTGTTTGATGGGCAACTGGCGATGGATGGTATCAGTGGTGAGCGTGCACATATTGTGGCGGCTTTATGCGATTTTATCGATGCTCTGGATGCGTGGCGGCAAAGACTGGCGAGACAAAATACCATTGCCGATTGGCAAAAGCAGCTTAATCAGTGCCTAGATGCCTTTTTCAACACAGAAGGACTGGAAGAAACACAATTTGAAACGGAAATCACCGCGATTCGAACACAACTGGAACGATTGAGTAGCGGTGCGAAACAAGCCGACTTCGAACAAACTATTGGTGCAGACCTGATTCTAAGTTGGCTGCAATCACATTTGCAGCCGGTCGATAATACACATCGCTTTCTCGGACATGGCATTACATTCTGTGGCATGGTGCCGATGCGGAGTATCCCATTTGATGTAGTTTGCCTGGTTGGCATGAATGATGAGGTGTTCCCGCGTCGACAACCCAGCGTGAGTTTTGATCTGTTGGCGCATGATCACCGTGAAGGTGACCGCTCACGGCGTGATGATGATCGTTATCTGTTTTTAGAAGCTTTGTTATCGGCACAACAGACCTTTTATATGAGTTATGTCGGTGCCAGTGTGGTGGATAATAGTGAGATTCCACCCTCGGTGTTAGTGAGCGATTTGCAAGACTTATTAGCCGAGCGGTTTGAAACAGAAACGACTGCTACGATTCTTGAGCAGATCATTACCAAGCATCCATTACAGGCGTTTAGCAGACGCTATTTTGATGGTAACAATGACCAATTGTTTAGTTTTAATACCTCGCACTGTCCAACGCAGGAAACGCTGGAACAAGCGAACTGGTTTGAGACGCCTTTGCCTGACGCTGATGATAGTTGCCGTCAAGTCACACGCGATCAATTAATACGTTTTTTTGCACACCCCGCGAAGTTTATTTTGCGTGAACGTCTTGGCATTAGACTGGAGTTGGATGAAGAAGCGTTAGAAAGCCGCGAACCGTTTGCTCTGGATGGCTTAGAAAGCTGGCAGTTACGCCAATGGATAGTCGATGAAAGTCTCAGCCAGCATAGTGATGAAGGGCTAAAGCCCGTTGTGCAGGCAACCGGTATGTTACCGCAAGGCCGGTTAGGGGATGCCTGGTTTGAAAAAGAGTCACAAACGGTCGATGACTTTATTGAGAAGCTGCGTCCGGTTTTGCCTGAGCAGGGTTGGATAACATTACCGATAGATTTGACTATCGATGGATTTCAGATCAACGGGCAATTGCCTCAGCTTAGCCAGCAAGGCTTATTGCGATATCGTCTCGCAAAAAAGAAAGGTAAAGATCTGATTGCAGCTTGGATTGATCATTTGATTCTGAATATTCTCAAGCCAGAGGGCGTGGCTCTTCAGACGCATTTGATTTTACAAGATGCCGAGTATGTGTTTTTACCTGTCACCGGACCAACTCAAATTCTGGCCAATTTACTCAAACTGTACTGGCAGGGCTGTCATTTACCATTGAAGTTTTTTGATCAAGCAAGCTTGGCTTTTGCGGCAACAACTTTGGGTAAGAAACCTGAACAGGCATTTAAAAAAGCACACGACAAATGGTCGGCAAGTGGGGACTTTGCCGGTGAAGGTGATGATAGCTATTACCGCCGACTCTATTCACAACCGCCATTAGATGATGAGTTCGCTGAGTTAGCTATACAAGTTTATGAACCGTTGCAGCAGCATCTTCAAGAGGGCAAGTTATGAGTTTGTTTGATGCTGCTAACGTTGAATTGAAAGGCGTCAACCTCATTGAAGCCAGTGCCGGCACCGGTAAGACGTTTACACTGGCGGAGCTGTATTGTCGCTTAATTACTGAACAACAATTGGAAGTGAAAAACATTCTTGTTGTTACCTACACACGCGCCGCGACAGAAGAGCTTCGAGGTCGCTTGCGTAAACGACTTGTCGAGGAAAGACAAAAACTGAGTCAGTTAGATGAGGCCAATGACAAAGTCATTAAACGACTTAAATTGGCGATTCAGAGTTTTGACGAAGCCGCTATTTTTACTATCCATGGTTTTTGTCAGCGAGCGCTACAAGACTTTGCATTTGAAAGCGGACATGCCTTTGATGTGGAAATGGTCACGGATGAACAAGAGATAAAGCAGGCAGTGGTTGATGACTTTTGGCGTCGTCATGTCAGCGCTACAGATGCTAACTTTGCCCGTTTTCTACTCGCTCAAAAACAAACACCTGAAACCTTGTTAAAAGCCGTAGGCAATCTACCCGGTAAACCCTACCTGACTTATTTGCCATTACCCGAAGTGGATATTGAAAAGGCACACTCTCAGGCAGAGGCAGACTTTGTTTCACTCAAACAATGCTGGCTTAACTACCAAGCAGACATTATCGCGGTAGTGACTGACAACAGCTTATTAGCCGCCAATAAGTACCGCTCAGATTGGGTAGCGAACTGGCTGCTGATGCTGGAAAACTTATTGCAGCAGGAGACCTTGCCGCAGCAGGTTTTTGAGCAACTCGATCGCTTTACCCGGGAACGTTTAGAACCAGCAGTAAAGAAGGGAAAGACCTTACCGGATCATCCTTTTTGGTCACATGCTGAGCGGTTTCTTCAGTCTCACCAACAGCTTAATCAATGTCGTGACATAGCGCTGCAACAACTTCGAATGCAACTGGCGGATTATCTACGCCAAGAATTACCCAAACGTAAACAAAAATTGAAGCTTCAAGCGTTTGATGATCTGTTACTCAACCTTCAACAAGCCTTACACAGTGAGCAAGGTGATGTGCTGGTGGCACAAATCCGCCAACAGTTTCAGGCGGCTTTGATTGATGAGTTTCAAGACACCGATCCGATTCAATATGATTGTTTCAAAACGGTGTTCGCCGGTTCAGGCAGCCCCGTGTTTTTTGTAGGCGATCCAAAGCAAGCCATTTATAGCTTCCGTGGCGCCGATATTTTTACTTACCTGGATGCCAAACAAGCCTCGCAACGCGAGTTTAATCTGGATACCAACTGGCGTTCTCATCCCTTATTGGTGGACGCAGTTAACACTCTGTTTGAGCGGGTAGAAAAGCCGTTTATTTACGACGATATACCGTTTTATCCGGTGAAAGCTGCTAGACCTGATACACCTGCGTTAACGCTTTCGGAACAGGCGCTTCCACCATTAGAATTTGTCTGGGTTGAAGGTGACGGTGACAAGGCAATTAATAAAGGCGACATGTTAACGACTGCCGCTAACAGTACGGCAAGCCAAATTGCCGACTTGATGCAGCAATCGTCACAAGGTGAGGTGACACTGACAGATAAAGAGGGTGATAGCCGAGCATTAAATGGCGGTGATATTGCTGTTCTAGTACGAAGTCATTCACAGGCAACGGCTATCCAGCAAGCGTTACGCCAGAGCGGCATAAACAGTGTGCAACAGTCGCGTGACAATGTATTCAAGTCTGATCAGGCTGTGATGCTGGAACAGGTGTTACTGGCAGTAGCGAAACCTGGCAATAACAGCTTGATTGCAACCGCCTTAGCCACGCCGATTTTTGCTAAAACAGCATTAGATATTTACCAGCTGCAACAAGACGACAGCCTGTGGTTAGAACAAACCGATTTATTTCAGTCGCTGCATGATAGCTGGCAACAGGATGGTTTTATCGTTATGTTTCGGCGCCTGATGGAGCAGCTTGATATTCAACGTCGGATACTGCAACAGCCAGATGGTGAGCGACAGTTAACTAATCTGATGCACCTTGCTGAGCTGGCACAGGCATATGCCAGCCGTCGCAATAGCACAATAGAAGCGATTCTGACGTGGTTAGCTGGCCAGCGACAAGCCAGTTCTGCGGCACAGGATATGGCACAAATTCGTCTTGAAAGTGATGAACAACTGGTTAAAGTCATCACCATTCACACCAGTAAAGGTTTGGAATATCCGGTCGTGTTTTGTCCTTTTCTTTGGCATCAGGGAAAGCCTAAACAAAAGCCCGAGCTGATGTTTTTCCATAGAGACGAAACCAACCAAGCGTGTGTGGCGTTTGGTGAACCCGGCTTTAGTGAAGCAGAGCCGATTGCTGAAGCCGAGTCCAGAGCCGAAGATCTGCGATTGCTTTATGTGGCATTAACTCGTGCCAGAGAGCGCTGTGTCATTATTTGGGGCGCAGCCAAAAACTGTGAAGACACAGCGATGTTTGGTTTATTACATCGTGACTTAGATACCGTGAGCCTCGCTCAGATGCACACCGATCTTGCTGATCTGAGTGCTGAGCATCCGCAGTTCATCCGTCTTCAGACAGTGAATGAAGACGTTGAAACTGCTTCAGTGAAACCTGCTAAAGAAGTAGCTTTATCTGCTCGTGAGTTTAAAGGCAAAATTCTGCCACCGTGGCAGATCAGCAGTTTCAGTGGCTTAACGCGAGGCCACCATGTCGAGCAACCAGATTATGATGCTGACTCCGTGCTCAGCGAGTGGCAGACTCCGGTTGAAACGCGACATGATCGCTTTGGTTTTCCCAAAGGGGCGAATGCGGGTACCTGTTTGCATAGTTTATTTGAGCATTGGGACTTTCAAACTACGGGCGATGAATGGCAGCAGTTGATTCAAAAAACATTAAGTCAGTATGGCATTGATACAGATTGGACTGATGCTGTCTCTTATACACATCTGACGCTGCCGACGAAGAG
>OJCB01000313.1_pt1 | contig 19160 bp, 14 predicted proteins | sample 1591501 | NCBI WGS metagenome assembly OJCB01 (sample SAMN05416813, study PRJEB24817) | seawater metagenome | isolation source: Sea water | place: Canada:Atlantic | collected 2013-07 | reverse complement strand
TGTGTATAAGAGACAGGAGTGTTCCGATCGAGGGTTTCCGTTTTGACGATTGCGAAGCGCTAAGCAGAAAAGATTCACTCGACTTTGCACTGAAATGGAAAGGTGACGCTGAGCTTTCGACACTGTTGAACCGCCCCCTCAGACTCGAAATTAAATTCCGTCAGGCGAGCATCTACTCCCTGGAAATGGACCATCACTTCCTCGATGCCCATGACATGCGGCTCTTGCAGGACGAAAAAAATCTACCAGAGAATCCGCGCTTCGATTTCTGAAAAATGTCAGCGGGACAAAATGAATATGACGGGATCATTCTCGGGACCGGCCACAATGCTCTAGTTCTCCAGGCCTATCTTTCCCGTTGCGGATTGAGAACCCTATCAGTCGATCGCGCTGAAGTTCCGGGCGGCGGATTGTCGACTATTGAGAATCCCGCAGTTCCCGGGGTCCATCACAATCCCCACTCCTTTTTCCACCGCTCCATTACATCCATGCCCTGGTACCGGGACCTCGAATTAGAGAGTTACGGTGTCCGCTACATTGAGCCGGAGTTGAACGTTGCCATGTTGCTCAAAGACGGCCGCAGCCTTCAATGGTGGACGGATCCGGAACAAACCATTGAATCCTTTTCCAATTTTTCAAAACGCGATGCCAATTCGCTCAGGCGTTGGATGGAAGAGTTCGCACCGATCGTGGAGAACATTCTCGTTCCCGAATCTCAATGCCCTCCCCTGGAGACCGGGCTGCGGCGCACCCTCCTTGAACAATCGAAGCAAGGTCGCCGGCTGCTGACGGTTTCTGAGTTATCCCCTCTTGAATTTGTGACGCGCGAGTTCGAGCACGATGCCGTCAGGGCGGGCATGTTGTTCTTTAACGGCCTCAGGGAAGTGGATCTGAGATTAAAAGGATTCGGCCACGCCATCCCTTCACTTCTGGCATCCAAAGGCAAAGCTCAAATGTGCGTTGGGGGTTCTTCAAAACTCGCAGAAGGACTTGTCACGGATATCGAAAAACACGGAGGGGAAATTCTTTGCTCCGTCGAGATCGACCAAATCCTAACCGAAAGAGGCAAGGCATCAGGAATCCTCCTGACAAACGGGGAAACGATACGGGCAAATGGATTCATCGCATCGGGTTTAAATCCACAGCAGACCTTCCTGGAATTCCTCCCGGAGTCAGCTACCAGCGAAGACCTTCGGAGAAGGGCCGGTTCCTTTGAATACAATCTTCTTGCCCCATTATTTGGACTTCACCTTGCCTTGAAGGAAGCTCCTGAGTATTCGGCATCACAAACAAGCCCCGAGCTGGGGGATGCGTTCATGCTTATTCTGGGACTGGAAAAATTTGAGCAGTTTCATGAGATTGTGAGCGCTCATGAGAAAGGCCGGATTCCTTCGCCTGTATCGTGGGGAACCAGCCCGACCTGTTTTGACCCAAGCCAGGCAAGCAAGGACCTACACACTGCGTTTATGTGGGAGAAGCTGCCCTACCGACTTTCCGGCGATCCTAAGAATTGGGTCGCTGAGCGCGAAAAGATTGGGAACCGCATTCTTGAGCATTGGAGGAAGTATGCACCAAACCTGAGCGGCGATAATATTCTGAATCACTTTTCCCTTTCCCCTCTGGACACCGAAATTACTCTTCCCAATATGGCGGGTGGTGATTTGTTGGTGGGGGCTTTTTCGAACAATCAGATCGGATCCAATCGACCTTTTGCCGGAGCGGGAACTTACCGGACACCCGTGGAAGGGCTCTACCTTTGTGGCGGCTCCACTCATCCGGGTGGCAACATTACCGGACTCTGCGGTTTTAACGCAGCCTCGGTGATCGCAGCCGATTGTAATAGAATGATTTGGTGGGAACGCCCCGACATTGAGACTGCACTCTCATCAATCGATTAAGTTCGGATCAATTCAAACGCGGCGAGACTACCCGGCGTTATCTCACCATCTCCGGGCAAAAATCGTCCTCTCATCCGTCAAGGCTGGCAGTTCTTCAAATAGGTATTCTTCAGGGAGATTCTCCATGATCTCCTTCCAAACTGGAAAAGCCAAACTGCCGCCAGTTTCCCCCTTCAGGATCGTCCTGTTTCCTTCCGGGTACCCCAACCAGACAGCAACCGTCACGGAACTGGAGTATCCAACAAACCAAGCATCACAGACATCATCAGAAGTTCCGGTTTTTCCGGCAACCGGCAATTTTTCCCCGAGCTGTTTCCCTCCGTAGGGGGAAGCTGTCCCCACTTTCACCACCTGCCGAAGTGAAGCTGTAATTTCACTGCTTGTTCGAGTCGAAACAACCCGCTTTGACCTTGGGCGCCTCCGAAAAACTGTCCGCCCGTCGATTTCCACCCGCCGGATCAAATAGGGTTCCGTATAAAATCCACCTCTGGGGAAAACCGCATACGCCGCCGCAAGATCTATCGGCCGGACGCCAAAGGTTCCCAACCATGAAGCCGTTGTCGCAGGCAGCGGCTCATCAATCAAACCGGTCTCGCGAAGCAACCTGTGCCAGGGGAGTTGTCCGGCCATTGCACCGACGCGGAGCGTCATCCTGTTGCTACTGTATGCCAGGCCTTTCCAGAGTGGATGAACACCTTCGTCCAAAGCCTTCGTTTCTCTGGGAGAAAGCAGCCCTTTTACTTTTCCCGCCTCACTCTTCGTCAGGCCTGCATTAGAGATTTCATCAAACGCGTTGAGTCTTTCTTTATCCATCAGCGCGGCATAGATAAATGGCTTTCCGGCACTGGCGACCGCACGTGTCCCCTGCAGTGCACAATCATAGGAAAGCCTGTCAAAATCTCGCCCTCCTATGGAAGTAATCACCGCCCCGGACTCGTTGTCGATGACTACGACTCCGCCCTGAAGCTTCCCTTTACTGCCACGAAATCCATCACGGCCCTCGATCTTTTTTAAATTACGAACCAGTGTTTTTCTCGCCACTTCTTCGATTTTTGGATCACACCCGAGATACACTTTCAGTCGATTTGACTGCAAATAATCAGAAGAAATTTTCCCATCAATGACCAGTTGATCCATTTCCCGACGCACAGCAGCGGATACAAAACCATCGCCACTGCGCCCTTTCCTGAGAGGTTCTGAAGCGACAAAAAATTGCACCTTGTCTGCCTGGGAAGGAGTGATCATACCGAGCCGCTCCATATTCGCGATCACAGCATCCCTCGCTTCCCTCGCATTCTCCGGACTTCGATAGGCGTTGTTCACTGATGGGCCGCGTATCAATCCGGCAATATATGCGCTTTCTCCCAGGGTCAGCTTACTGACATCCTTCCCGAAATAACAATGTGCCGCCTCGCGAATACCAACGGTCCGATGTCCAAATTCGACCCTACTGAGGTAAGCTGCCATCACTGCATTTTTTCCCTCGGTTCGGTCTTTCTGCTTCTTCCAGGAATGAAATTCAATCCTCGGTGCCATCATCAACTCAAAAACTTTTGCCCGAACTTTCTGGAGAGATGAGTTCTGCGGGTATCCGTAAACACGCTCGACCAACTGCATCGTCACCGTGGATCCACCTTGGACAATCCTCTTTTTCTTCAAATCCACGAGTGCCGCCCGTACGAGCCCCTTCACATCGAAGCCCGGATGTTCGTGAAACCTTTGATCTTCCCGTGCCTTTATCGCATTGACGAGATGAGAGGGAAGCTCGCTGTAGGCCACAGGACTACGATCGCCGTATTCCGGCCACGATAAATACAATTCATCCGACCGTCCCACCAGTAGAGCATCAGCTCCGGCTTCGAATGCCCACTCAGGATTCGACTTCACAAACCACCAGAGTGGACTCCCTGCAAAAAAGAGAAAGGTGATGAGAAACGCCAGTTTAAGCAATTTAGCGATTCGTTTGCGAACGGGCACGCGTACAACTTCCGGAGCCACCTTCGGGAGGGTGAAACCCGGCAATTCAGGTCCTTCCGTTTCCTCAACGGCGGGATGTTTCTCTATGTCATTGTCCATCAATCAAATGGCGAGGCCGCGACCGGTCCCCTTGCTTGGAACACATATCAAATTTTGCGTTCAATTAAAATGACAATTCCAGGAGGGTGGAATCGCAGTCCTCAATCATTTGATTTCTGAATTCTTCCTTCTATCTTCGCGCCATGGCAAAAATACTCGAACTCAGTTCATCACTTCCCACGCGAAGCATTGCGCAGGGCGATACCATCCTAACCGAAGGGGAAAAGGACGGAGAGATCCTGATTCTTATATCAGGCACGGTCGAAATTCGAAAAGATGACAAAATCGTCACCGCAATCTCAAGCTCCGGGGCAATTTTTGGCGAAGTCGCACTTCTCCTCAATGAAGGCCATTCAGCCAACGCCGTTGCTCTTAGCGATTGTGAATTTCACGTGATGGACAACGCCGATGACGTGATGTCCAAAAATCCCGAACTCTATCGCGAGATTTCCAAGACATTGGCACGACGACTCACACGTGTTTCGGAGAAAGTCGCAGAATTGCTGAATCGGGTTGAGTTCGAGAAAGACCTCAACGATTTTGAAATGAGTCTCTTCTGGGAAGACTGATCGACGTCGAACAATCCCGTTTAAAACGGAATATCATCGTCGCTGTCTGCGGCCGCCGGAGGCTCACTCATGTGGGATGGAGGTCCATCCTGCGTGAAAGCACCCGGATCTGTGGGCGCGGGGCCTTGACCTCCACCTGCTCCGGCTTTTTCCATTTTCCACGCATTGAGGTTCACGTAATACTTACCGTTGTATTCGTTTCCTCGGATATCGAAGAAAACTTTTACAGGGTCTCCCACACTACAGCCATCCGTGAGCGAAGTTTTCTCCTTCACGCACTCGAATTTAATGGACTGTGGATAGTTGCCATCCTGCACCTCTACAACGAACTCCCGCTTGGTGAATCCGCTCGCGAAGCTCTGCACTTCCTCGATTACCTTAATATTGCCTTCGATCTCAAATCCCTTTGCCATGATCTAATTTGTTTGAATGTTGTCATTCCTTCGATCAGTTTACCAACGAAGTAAATTAAAAACCCAACGATACCATGCCATTTCAATTCACAGGATTCGCCGACGAGGCCGAAAAATCACTCGACGGCCAGATTTCAACCCTCAAAGAAGCGGGCTGGTCCGCAATCGAGCTGAGACTTCTCGATGGGAGAAATGTCGTCGACCTTAGCGAGGACGAGTGGAAAGCCACTCACGACAAGCTCCAGGCGGAAGGAATCAAGATCGTAGGCTTTGGTGGCCAGATCGGGAACTGGGCCCGCCCCATTACCACTGATTTCCAGGTCGACATTGACGAGCTGAAGCGCGTCGGCCCCAGAATGCGGGAAGCGGGAACCAAGTTTCTCCGAATCATGTCCTATCCAAATCCGGACGAGAATCCACTCTCCAATGAGGACTGGAAGAACGAAACCATTCGTCGCGTCAAAGAACTCGCAACGATTGCCGAAGGCGAAGACGTAATTTTGGCTCACGAAAACTGCAGTGGCTACGGAGCCACAGCCCAGGGCTGGCTCGAAATGGCTGACGCCGTCGACAGTCCTGCTCTTCAGCTGATCATGGACACAGGCAACAACAGCCTCCATGCCAACGACCGCGAAGACACCTGGGATTACTACGACAAATGCCGTGAGCATGTCACCCACGTGCACATCAAGAGTGCCAAGCCGGGCGATGACGGAACTTACGCCACCTGTCACGTCGACGAAGACCCCGTTCAAAAGCGGATCATTGCCGATTTGGAGGAAAACGGTTACGACGGCTGGCTTTCAATCGAACCCCACATCAAAGCCGCGATCCACGCAGGTCAGGATGTCGATGAAAGTGGCGAAGGCCGCGAGGTATGGGTGGAATACACCCGACGGCTGGAGAAGCTGGTGAGTGAAGTGGTTTCTTAATCACTCCCCTTCACTTTCTGAAGGGCTTTGACATAAATTGCCATCGCTCTCATATGCTTTGCAAACTCCCCGGCATCGATGAGATCGCCGCGGAGCCAGTAGCCTTTTAGATGCTGCGCTTCGAGAGCTGCTTTGACTTTCCCTCTGGCATCCCTTGCCCGTTTTTCCCAACCCGATTTGGAATCGGGTTGGCTATTACGGCGACGGATCAAATCCTCACGGTCACGGACCAGCTCCTCGCTCATCCTCTCGATTTTCCTGGAAAGGCCGGAGCCGATGTTGAAACCGTAGTGAGTCGGTGTGTTCGAACCGTCGTAGGTGACCTTGTAGGTATCGGCTTCGCAGTAGAGCGGTCGATTGGTTTTCAATTCGTAGAACCTCGCCCAGGTTCCATCGGGCAGAGCACTATTCTCCAGCCAATCGAGAGCACGACCGATCGGCTGTCTGTATTTTTCATCACCGCTCGCCACCCACAGCTGGAACAAAGCATCGATCGCTCCGAAACTTTCGCCGGAACAAAGTGATGCTGGCTCAAATTTCCGTGCCCAGACCGGATGCATCTCGAAATTGTACTGCTGTGCCCATCCCGGTTGAGGATCCGGCATTTGCGCGAGCACTAAAAAATCACCCAGCCTTTTTGCCCGATCCAAGTAGCGTTCTTCGCCCGTTAACTCCCATGCCCGGATCAACAATTCGACGACATTGAGAAGGTTGTTATCATTGAGTGTATAAAACCGGTGATACTGCTCCTTCGGATACTCGCGAGGCCACGACTCCGGATAAGACGCCTCTTTTATCGGAAGACTGATGTCCGCAGGCACATCGAATTGCTGGGGCCATCCTCCGTTCGGAGCTTGGGCTGCAAACAAGGCATCGACTGCGTATTCCACGGAGTCGTGAAGTTCGGTGAAACCTTTGGATTCATCGAGGGCAGCCAGTTCGATGAGAAAAAGCAAAGCAGACTGTGTTTTGTTGTCATCCAAAGTGGATAGATTCCTCCGCTTCCCTTTCTCAGTGTCACCGGAAAGCTTGTCCTTTCTCAGAAAATATCTTTTTGATTTCTCCGGATCAAAGTCAAAATCCGAGGCCCAGCCTCCCGACTCAAGCTGACACTCCATCAAGGCCCTCGCAGCATCATTGCCAGCCTCGAGGAACTTCTTTTCCCCGCTTGCCTGATACGCACGCAGCATAGCGAGTCCCACGCTGCCGGTTCCGGGTGGCTGAATCGAAATGATCGTGGAAGACTCCCCGTGTTCGGTAAAGCCCTTGCTCAAATCGGTAGACCAGGAAGAAGCATACCCTCCTTGAACCGCGAGATGTTCGTGAAAAAAGGTCGCCGCCTTCAACATTGCCACCTCCACTTCCGCGCGATCCGGGCCATCGGCACATTCCCCGGATTCAGCGCAAAGCCAAAGCAGTGAGACAAGCATTATTCGAATCCGTGGTTGGAAATTCATACCTCTTGAAGTATTCGTTTTTTGAACAAATGTCGAATCTCAAAAAAGACGGAAAACAGCGATGGTCCCCGAGTTACCTTCGCAGACAGGGGCAGGCAACTCCGCGACAGAAACGGGCCATCCGCGAGCATTGGGATCAGTACGGTCTCGAATTTTCGTACGGCAAAAAAATCGATCTCGCCTCCGCTTTCGAATCTCCGGACCATCTGATTCTGGAGATTGGTTTCGGAATGGGTGACCATCTGATTCATCTGGCAAAAGAAAACCCGGGAGCCAGTATTCTGGGGATTGAAGTTCACAAGCCGGGAATCGGTGGCGTGATCGCTGAGCTGATGGAGCAAGCCATCGACAACGTTCGCATCATCCGGGGCGACGCCCGTCTCGTCATGACCGATCACCTCGATGGTCGATGCTTTGATCAAGTCCACATCCAATGCCCTGATCCGTGGCCAAAGCCGGAAGATGCTCACCGTCGGCTGGTACAAACTGATTTTATTCTTTTGTTAGAAAAACGAATGAGACCCGATGGGATTCTCCACACGATAACTGATGTGGCCTGCTACGCAGAACACATTTCAGATGTCATGGCGAATCAGGAGAACTGGAAATCATGCCCTACCCTTCCGGACCGACTCCGAACCCGATACGAGCAAAAGGGCCTGGATCACAACCGCGATATTCACGAACAGAGCTACCGTCTGCTTCGATAAAAAATCAGGATACCGACAGAGCTTGCTATTGCCTCCCCTGCATGTTTTCTATCTGACAATGAGGTTCATATTCACTTTTCTTTTTGCGGGAGTCTTTTCTCTGTCTGCCATCGCTGCAGAAAAACCCAATATCCTGATTCTCTACGCCGATGATCTCGGATTCGGCGACCTCCAGTGCTATCATCCGGGGTCAAAAATCCCGACTCCAAATCTCGACAAACTCGCCGCAGAGGGAATGCGCTTCACCGATGGCCATTCTTCTTCCGGAATCTGCACACCGAGTCGCTACGCATTGCTGACTGGTCGGCATCACTGGCGCGATTTTCACGGAATCGTGAATGCCTTTGGCGGATCTGTTTTTAAACCGGAACGGCTCACCCTTCCGGAGATGTGCAAAGAACAGGGATACAAAACGGCAGCGATCGGAAAATGGCATCTTGGCTGGGACTGGGCCGCAATCCGCAAAGCCGACGCCAAACCAATTGGGGCAGGTCGAAAAAAGGCCTGGGGGCCGGAAGCCTTTCATTGGGAGAAATCGATTCCCGATGGACCACTTGCCCATGGCTTCGATCATTACTTTGGAGATACCGTAATCAACTTTCCTCCCTACTGCTGGATTGAAGATGACAAAGTCGTCAAAGCACCGGACACCCTGATGGACACAGCTAAGTGGAAGCCGATCAAAGAAGGGAACTGGGAGTGTCGGCCCGGACCAATGTCTTCTGACTGGGATCCCTATCAGAACATTCCTACCACTACAGAAAAGGCGGTCGAATATTTGAAAGCGGCGAAAGATTCCGACGAACCCTTCTTTCTCTATTTCGCGTTTCCCGCGCCTCACGCCCCCATCATTCCCAATGATGAATTTGACGGAAAATCAGAAGCCGGGCCCTACGGAGATTTTGTCAACGAAACGGACGATGCCTGTGGTCGAATTTTAAAGGCGCTCGAAGAAAGCGGCCAGGCCGAAAACACCATCGTCGTCTTTACCGCTGACAACGGACCCGAAAAATACGCCTATGCCCGTGACGAAAAATTCGGTCACTGGTCTTCTCATCCGCTGCGGGGTTTGAAGCGGGACATTTACGAAGGCGGGCATCATGTTCCTTTTATCATCAAGTGGCCCGGTGTCGCTAAACCCGGCAAAGTTTCTGATGCCCTCGTTTCCCAAATCGATCTAATGGCCACCTTCGCGGCGGCTCTTGAAATCGAACTCCCCGACAAAAACGCAGCAGAAGACAGTCACAATTTGCTGCCGCTGCTGAAAGGCGAAACGGATTCCGTCCGCACCACTCACATTCACAATACCAAACAAGGGCAATACGCAATTCGTGATGCTGACTGGCTCCTCATCGACGCGAAAAGCGGCTACGTTTCCGGTCAAAACAAAGAGTGGGAAACGCGCCATGCCTATCCAGCGGATGACAAACAGGAGGTCGAACTCTACAACCTGAAAAAGGATATCGGGCAAAAGGAAAACCTCGCCGCAGACAATCCTGACAAGGTGTCAGAGTTGAAGGGACTGCTTCAGGAAATTCGCGATCGGGGCTGGTCCGCGCCGAGGCTGGCGAAATAAAAGGCCCAATCTAAATGGAACTACCCGGTCCCCCGACGCTTTTAAATCACCAGTACTACGCCAGCAATTCTTTAACCACGCGTGCATCCGGGTTCTCGACCAGTTTCTGATCGGTTCCATTGCGCTTGTAGGTTAGTTCGTTCGCTTCCAAGCCGAACAAATGAAGCAGCGTCGCGTGGTAGTCGTAGTGGTTGACAACATTCTCAACCGCCTTATGACCGAACTCGTCGGTAGCGCCATGAGTGTGTCCTTTTTTGAACCCTCCTCCGGCCATCCACATGCTGAAGCCGTAGGTATTGTGATCACGGCCGACGGTTTTTCGCACTCCCTTTTTCGCACCTGCACGATTCTGAATCACAGGGAGACGTCCCATTTCCCCGCCCCAGTGAACGACTGTTGAATCGAGAAGGCCTCGCTGTTTCAAATCGAGAACGAGTGCGGCCGCCGGCTTGTCGACGTATCGGGCAGCGGTCGGCAAACTGGTCATGATGGAAGTATGATGATCCCAAGTCTGATTCCCGGTAAAAATGGAAACAAAACGAACACCTCGTTCCACAAGCCGTCTTGCGATGAGACAGCGCGTCCCGAAGTCATCGGTCTCTTTCTCACCGATTCCATACATCTTCTTCGTCGCTTCGCTTTCCTGGCTGAGATCGAGAGCATCTTTTGCTTCCGTCTGCATTCTGGCGGCAAGCTCAAAAGACTGAATACGAGCCTCGAGATCATTTTCACCGGGGCGCTCTGTTGCATGCTTCCGATTTAGCCGATCAACAAAACTCAGATAACGATCCTGCGCTTCGCCTTTGAGAGACATCGGTGGATCCAGATTTAGAATCCGTGGCTCGGTGGGTCGAATTACGGTTCCCTGATACGTCGAGGGCAGCCACCCATTGGAAAAGTTATCGACACCAACGACCGGCAATCCACGGGGATCAGTCAGGGCGACATAAGCGGGAAGGTTTTTGTTTTCAGAACCCAGTCCATAGGTCAACCAACTCCCTAAAGTGGGACGACCCGCGAGGGCGGTTCCGTTGTGCAAGGCATAGATCGACTGACCGTGATTGTTCACTCCTGTGTGCATGGAGCGGATCATTGTCATTTCATCAGCAATCGATCCCATGTGAGGAACCAGTTCGCTGAAATCCATTCCGCTTTGACCGTGCTTGGAAAATTTCCAGGGAGAGCCCATCACTTCACGCGAAGCACCGGCAGCATCGTCGTACTTCACTTCACCCGGGAAATCTTTTCCATCGAGTCGGGTCAGCTCAGGCTTTGGATCGAAAAGATCAATATGACTCGGCCCGCCCTGCATGAACATAGAGATCATCGCCTTGGCCTGACCAAACCCGTGTGGAGGTTTAGGCGAATTATTAAAAGCCTGATTTCCACCACCCGCAATGGTCGGATTCGCCATCAGCCCCTGCTCTTGCATCAATGATGCGAGCGCAATGGTGCCCATGCCGTAACTCGACTGCAAAAATCGCCTGCGCGATAGATCGGATTCCATGCTCATATCGTAAAGCTCGCAGGAATCAGTGGCGGAATCCACATGCGGAATCGCGCCCTTCATCGTCCGTCCTACTATCGAAAACTCCACGTATCCGGCACAGGAGAGTCGTAAGTATGGACACTGCAGTAGGATATTCGGACCCCTCTTTTAAAAGACCGGATCATTATTATTCGCTCGCCTGCCCTTGTTGCATACTGGCAAACCGGATCGTCGTAATCTGCCGACTATTCATCACAGCCACGGTCTGGTATATCCAACCGGCACTTGACTTACTTGCGCCAGTCGTACCTCCTAGGGTATGAAATTATTCTCCGTCGTCCTTCTTTTTCTGTCCGGACTGTTTACCACCAACGGTCACGCCGAAGATGCGCCAAACGTCGTCATGCTTCTCGCCGATGACCTTGGATGGCAGGACGTAGGATGCTACGGCGGTCCCGTGAAAACCCCGGCGATTGACGGTCTGGCTGCCGGCGGAACCCGCTTCACTCAATTCTATTCCGGCTGCGCGGTGTGCTCTCCTTCTCGTGCAGTGATGCTGACGGGGCGTCATCATATCCGCGCCGGTGTTTACAGCTGGATCAATGATGCTTCTCAGAATTCCCACCTCCTCGAACGGGAAGTGACATTGGCAGAGGTTCTCAAAAAAGAAGGCTACGCCACGGCCCACATCGGCAAATGGCACCTGGGTCTTCCGACGGAAGAGAGAGACAAGCCGACACCGAGTCAGCATGGATTCGATTACTGGTTCGCCACCTGGAACAATGCCAGCCCAAGCCATCACAATCCGGACAACTTTATCCGAAACGGCAAAGCGGTCGGGAAATTGGAAGGATACTCCTGCCAACTGGTCGCCGACGAAGCAATGAATTGGCTGGACGCCCGAAAGGACAAGGAGGCTCCGTTCTTCCTCAACATCTGGTTCCACGAACCGCACGCCCCGATTGCGGCACCTCCGGAAATTGTAAGCGAGTATGGAAACAAACCGAAGGACAAAGCGGCTGTCTATTCCGGCACGATCGACAACACCGACAAAGCCATCGCAAGACTTTTGAAAAAGCTGAAGGAAGTCGCTGACCCGGAGAATACCCTGATCATTTATGCCTCTGACAACGGGAGTTACCGTGACGACCGCACTGGTGGACTGCGGGGAAGAAAAGGAATGAACTGGGAAGGTGGCATTCGTGTCCCCGGAGTTTTCAATTGGCCCAACAAAGTATTTCCCGGAATTGTATCCGATGAACCCGCAGGCCTTGTCGATATTCTCCCCACCGTTTGCGGATTGTTAGGATTAGAAAAGCCGGAAGGAGTTCATCTGGATGGGTCGGATTTATCCACCATCCTGACCCAAAGAGATGAACGTTTTGTCAGGCATCAGCCCTTGTTCTGGCACCTCCAAAAGTCCCGCCCGGTCGTCGCGATGCGGGATGGCAACTATTCCTTAGTCGCGGATCCGGCTTACGATTTGTCGACCAGCAATATGTTTGAGGAATCCTGGATTCCGGCGATCAAGAAAGGCGGTTACACCAACTTTCAGCTTTTTGATTTGAAGAAGGATCCCAATCAGGAAACCAACATCGCTTCTGAAAACCCCGGCATTCTTACGAAAATGAAAAAGCAACTGCTGGAGATCAATGCCAGTATTATGGCCGACGGCGAAGACTGGCATCTGAAGTAATTCCTCAGACCATATTCTCAATGGAAAGGAGATCATCCAGTTCCGCTTTTCCCATCAGCTTCTCCTCCAGAACGATATCGTAGACAGAACGGTTATTCTCAAGGGCTTCGCGAGCGATCCTCGACGCCGCTTCATAGCCAATCACCGGATTAAGAGCAGTAACGATCCCGATGGAATTTTGAACCATTTTCCTGGTGTGCTCTTCATTGGCAGTAATTCCGTCTATGCAACGCAATCGCAGGGTATTCGCCGCATTCCGAAGCATCTTCAATCCGGTGAATAAATTATAGGCTATAAGCGGCTCGAAAACGTTCAGCTCCAACTGTCCGCCTTCTGATGCCATCGCGGTCGCATTGTTGAGGCCAATCACCTGGAAAGCGACTTGATTCACGACTTCGGGAATGACCGGATTAACCTTGCCCGGCATGATACTCGAGCCCGGTGCCATCGGCGGTAAGTTGATCTCGTTCAATCCACAACGGGGCCCGCTTGAGAGCAGCCTCAAGTCGTTACAGATTTTCGAAAGCCTAACCGCCAGCATTTGCAGCACGCCTGACAACTCAACAAAAGCGCCAGTGTCCTGAGTCCCTTCGACGAGGTCGATCGCCCTTTCCACATTCAGATCAGTCAATTGATTCAGCTCTTCCACCACCAGTTCAGGAAACTCCGGGGGTGCATTGATACCGGTTCCAATGGCAGTTCCTCCGAGATTTAGAAAACGGAGATTTGCGAGAGACGACCGAACACTTTCCGTCCCTGCCTGGATAATCCTTCCCCATGCATTGAACTCCTGCCCGAGGGTCATCGGCACCGCATCCTGCAATTGAGTCCTTCCCATCTTGATCACCCCCGAAAACTCATCCCCTTTCCCGTGAAATGACTTCACCAGCAACTCCAATTCCTCCAGGAGAGCGCTACTCATCATCATCAAAGTCAACTTGATCGCTGAGGGATAGACATCATTGGTCGACTGACTCATGTTGACATGATTGTTAGGGTGAATCTTCGAATAGTTCCCCCGCCTGTCCCCGGCCAGATCGAGGGCGCGATTCGCGATCACCTCGTTGATATTCATGTTGGTACTGGTCCCCGCGCCTCCCTGAATCATATCGACGACAAAGTGCCCATGCCACTGCCCTCGTCGGATCTCGTCACAAGCGCGAACAATCAGCGCATGAATCTCGGGATCGAGCCGGTTCAGTTTGAAATTCACTTCAGCGCAAGCCCGCTTGACCAGAGCCAGGGCTTCGATCATTTCCGGAAACTGACTGAGTCGAACTCCGGTGATGGAGAAATTTTCCAGACCGCGCAGAGTTTGAACACCCCACAAGGCATTTTCGGGAATATCCCGATCCCCCAGCAAATCATGTTCACTCCGCACGACTCCACTCCGATAGGCAATGTTGTTACCGCGTTCAGAAGGATTAGCATTGGAAAGGCGCCCCGCAAGAAGTCGACTCAACTCCAGAACGATTTCACTGAAAATGTGAGGATGATTCGATCGAATATCAATGATGGCCTCTTCGTTCAGACTCGCTGCCCTGGTCTCGCATACCGCCTGTCCACCCAGTGAATAACGTCCCTTTTCTTCCGTTAAAAGCGGCTCTCCCAACACACAACCGGCAGTGCAACTACTGTAAAGTTTTCGAACCCCTTCTGTTTCATCACTTAGAGTAATTTCACCTTCCAATATAAGATGGACCGCCGTTCTCTCTTCTCCTTGAGAAAACATGAAATCACCCGCTCGAATTTTTTCCAGCTTGAAGAAGGGAGCAATGATTTCTCTCTCCTCTTCCTTTAGATTTCCGAAGAGTTCCACCCCCTCGAGTTGCATTGCCTTCAGTGTCTCCGCCATAGTCAGTGATACGTTGTAGATTCACTGGCATTGCAATCAATCCCCCTTCAAAAGGAAAGGGAATTCTGACCCAAGGGATCGATTTAGATGATTTCACTTCCGAAAAAAGACCGGCGACGACCATGCCCAGTGATCGTTCTTCTGCCGGACCCGCGCGTAATATTGCGCGGATTCATCCACATCGGATTCGTCATCGAACTCGATCGTGCAGTGCAATTCGGACGGAAGGGGCGCCCGGTTCATCCTCCAGGCATTCGATTCGATTCCGTTCATCAGACCGGATCGTGCTCCCTCCATTAAAGTCGATAATTTCCACTCCAGATTCTGCCCGTTGAGTTTGGCATAGACAGAAGCATCCCGCGGCATTTCCACTTCGATACACATTCCCTGCGAGGTGTTGGTGAAATTGTTTGGAGTGCCCTCACTTAAAGCACTGAAGGATACCGATTGCTCCCCCTTTTCCAGAACCCTTGCTGTGTAATGAGACTGGTCTCCGGCTCCGCCCTCTGTTGGAGAGACCACCTGCTGACCGCGGAACCGGGGTTCGACGCTGATAATTTTTCCATCGGTAATTCCCAGTTCAGCTTCCCACTGATAAGTCTGGTTTCGCGGTCCCCAGCCCAGTTCCAGATTGAGCTTTGTCCGGATCAGTTCACCGGGTTCCTCAGGAACTACATCGCACTCTGAAACCCGCTTGATGAGCCGGTTATTCTTAAGAATATCCACGTAGTCAAATGCTCCCCCTGTGGCAACATCGAGATAGAGATTTCGCTTCCCGCCGCACTCAACCACCGAGCCAAGCGGCATCCCATTCGCTGCAAACTTCAAGTCGATTCGATCTCCCGTCATTGCCCAGGTCCGCCGTTCGTAAAAAGCTTTCCATATGGCCTCCCTCGAATTTTCCTCTGCCCAGATTCCCGTCATTCCATGGCCGTAGGAACCGGGGTGCCCCGAATGGTGATCGGTCCCGCCGGTTACCCCGAAAATGTTTCCACTGGCCAAGCCATACTGGATTGTGCCTTCGTAATCCGACGGTCCCATGACGTGAAGAAAAGGCCGGGTGTTGTCGCTTTCTTCCGAACAGCCATGCATGGAAATCAATTCGACCAGAGGAGCAAATTCCGGCTCAAACGTGTCCCAGTCAATCCCCCTCGTTCCCTTTTTATAACCCGTGTGATGTGGTTGTGCCAGGGTATCAATACCCCGTTCACGAAGGGCGCGAAGTTGCTCGTTTAGATCCTGAAGGTCCGCTGGATAAACAATAGCCAGATCCTCGTCGGCACGATCGATGTCTTTGAACAAAATGTTCCGATCACCTGTTTCACAAAAGTGAATCTCGAAGGCTGGAAAGACAGTGAAGCTACCCTGCTCATCTTTCTCTCTCAGTTCTTGCAGCATTACCGGCCAGCCCTCTTTCAGTTTACTGAAACCCTCGAGGTGAAAATCGATCACATGCTGAATCCGCGGTTCCGGATCGGGCATATCCGGCCAGAAAGCGTGACCGGTAATCGAGACAAAATCCAGTCTCTCTCTCGCATTTGCCAGAGCATCGCTGAGCGATCCGTGTCCGTAGGAAATCCCACAGTGATTGTGAATATCTCCATACAGAGCTTGAAGGTTTTTGAAAGTATCGCCGGCCATCAATGAATTCTATAAAAGTCGAAGACAAGTCATACCGAAAATTCATTTTGGCTCCAGCATAGAATTACCGGAATTGATTACCTACCAGAGCGTATATCCCCCATCAATCACAAGTGAGGCACCGGTCATGTAGCGCGAGGCATCACTGGCAAGGTAAATGGCAAGGCTCCCGATATCCTCCGGCTCTCCGAATTTCCCCATTGGGATCGCCTTTTCGAACTCTGAAATCACTTCAGGATTCTCCGCCGCCCATTTTTGATTGGGCTCGGTCATGAACCCTCCCGGGCAGATTGCATTAACGGTAATTCCATGCGGAGCCCAGTCGGCTGCGGTTGCCCGCGTGAATTGAATCACAGCTGCTTTCGACGTTTCGTAACTGCGCCCTCCGATTCCCCGATTTGCAATCATCCCGGAAATGGAGGCGATGTTAATGACGCGCCCGCCCTCACCACGATCAATCATCGCCTTCCCGATCTTTCCAGTGCACACGAAAGTGCTGGTTAGATTTAAATCAATGATTCGCTGCCAGTCTTCCAGGGATTGATCTTCAACAGGAACATCCACCAAACGCCCCCCTGTATTATTGATCAGAATATCGAACACGCCCCATTGCCCAAGCGCTTCATCGCAAAAAGTTTCGCACTGCTGTGGGTCCGATGCGTCCGACTGAAAGATCAGAGACTCCCTCCCCGCGTCACGGATAGCTGAGGCAGTAGCTTCAAGATCGTCCACGCCACGTCCGCTAATGGCCACATCTGCTCCCGCCTCAGCGAGCGCCAGAGCCATCTCCCGTCCCAGCCCGCGACTTCCGCCAGTCACCAGGGCTCGTTTCCCATCGATTCGAAATCGGTTCATTTAAAAGGCTCCGACTCTAATCGATGTACAAAAACTCATTCGCACTGAGAAGCGCATGGCAGAGAGCAGTCAATCCCAGAAACTCAGGAGCTGCGTTTTCCTTTTCTGCCGGTCCCGCGACTTTATCGAGCTTGGCAGGGTTGGCTTTGTAATATTCCGTCTGTGCGTTCACAAACTCAACCGCAGCTTCAACATCAGCCTCTACCGGCTCCCGGCCGTAAGCGAGCGTCCATGCTTCCACTACCCGGCTTTCCAGTTCCGCTCCACCATCGGATTGAAGACGCTCGGCAAAATACTGGGAGAAAACCCTCATCACCGCGTTGTTCATCAGGAGAAGACTTTGAGGAGAAACAGTAGTCACTGGTCGAACCTCACAGTTGGGCACCATCATATCGGGAGCATCAAAAGTCTGGAACATTTCCAATGGCCGGGTTCGACGAATTTGAACGTAAATACTCCGGCGGAATTCCTCGCCCTCCAGAGAAATAAACTTCCCTGTCTGACGCCCTGCCGTATCGGTTGTGTCGTTCCCGATCACAATCGATCCCCCCGTGTTGAACATCACCGGCACAGGTTTTCCATAGAGATCGGCATTCAATTTCCCTGAAACGGCTAACAGGGCATCCCGCAAAGTCTCAGCCTCGAGGCGACGAACACTCTGGCGACTCAGATAAATATTGTCAGGATCGATTTCATCCCGCTTCGCGTCGCGAGTGGAAGACTGCTTCCAGGTTTGAGAAGTCAGAATCTGTCGATGAAGCCGCTTCAGACTCCATCCGTTCTCCATGAAGTCAGCAGCAAGCCAATCAAGCAACTGAGGATGGCTGGGATCGTTTCCCAACACTCCGAAATCACCGGCCGATGTAACAATTCCTTTTCCAAAATGATGCATCCAGACCCGATTCACCATCACCCGGGCGAGCAGAGGATGTTTGCCGTCAGTCAACTTCTTCGAAAAATCGATACGCCGCCCGGTCGAGGGAACCTTTTCGCTGAACTCTTCTACTTCCACATCCCGCCAACCTGCCAGCACAGTGAGATCGCCCGGCTTGACCGCTTCTTTAGGGGAGTCGTAATTACCGCGGAAAAAGACATTGGTCGGACTCACTGCTTTCGGCTCGAGAGGCTGTTCCGTAAATGCCCTGACACGTCGCAATTCCGGTTTCGTATCCCGCACTACTTTGGCCTTCGCCACCATGTCTTTGATCGTGGCTGCGTGTTTGGTTTTGTACTTGGTATCGTAAAGGTAAAGAGATCCGGAAGTCAGTTTGTTCACCTTTGGATGAGCTGTGAGCAACTTCGTCTGTTCCGGCGTTCTCTCTTTCGCAACTGTCCGGTAGGCTTTGCGAAGAGTATCACGGATCGCTTCGTCTTTTTCCAAAAGCAGTTTTTCCAAAACCTCCGTGATGAACCCGTCCTGCATCTTCACTCGTTCCACATCAATCTTCTTCGCTTCCACTTCGATCTCCGCAGCGACTGCTGCTTCTTCTTTCGTTTGCAGTGAAACCAATCTGGCTGCCGGGGAACGCCAACGGGGCACATCGAATCCCGGTTCGAACACGGCCCGCAATCGATAGTAATCCTTCTGGGAAATCGCGTCGTAACGGTGATCATGGCACTGCGCACATTGAATGGTCATCCCATAGAGCGAGGTGCTGACAATCTTTATGGTGTCGGTGATGCAGTCATTCCGGGACGTAAGATCACTTTTCACCCCGGTGCCATCAGGAGCGTTCCGAAGGAATCCGGTGGCGACCATCAGGTCCTCATATCGCTTCTTCTCTGCTTCTGTCGGCGCATTCGCATGGAGTTTCTCTATTGCCGCGATCTCGTCACCGGCCAATTGCTCTCTCACAAATTCATCAAACGACTTATCAGAATTGAAGGAGCGAATGACATAGTCGCGATATCGCCAGCTGTGCTTTCTCTCCAAATCCTTATCCGTATATCCTGTCTCTTATACACATCTGACGCTGCCGACGAAGAGGATAGT
>OJCB01000312.1_pt1 | contig 19181 bp, 16 predicted proteins | sample 1591501 | NCBI WGS metagenome assembly OJCB01 (sample SAMN05416813, study PRJEB24817) | seawater metagenome | isolation source: Sea water | place: Canada:Atlantic | collected 2013-07 | reverse complement strand
CGAGTCGCGAGAAGCGAGTTTCGAAAGGCAAAACCCGGAACCGGGGGTAAAGCCTGGTGATTTTCGCTTCTCGTAACTCGTTACTCGCAACTGACCTTATCGCGCCGCCAGCGACGCTCCCACAGTCAGGCCTCAGCCTACCGGCAAATCCCGATAAGCCTTCTCCAGCTTCTTCATCTGCTTCTTGGACACCCCGCCCAGCACCTCGATGGCGTTGCGCAGGCGGGCGCGGCTCAGGTCGGCGCCGATGATTTCCATGGAATCCACCACCGAGAAGCTGGCGCTGGTGCCGGCAATGGCGACAAAGGCCGGAAACAGGAAGTCCTTGATCTTCACTTCCAGGGCATCGGCGATGGCCTTGGCATCGGCAAACAGACCGTCACGGTTCCAGTCACTGCGCGCCTCATAGGCCCACAGCAGGTACTGCAGCCACACCTTCATGTCCTCGGCACCATACTGCTTGTGCTCGAAGCTGGCTTCGCTGATCGCCGGCATGCCGTTGAAACAAAATGCGGCCTTGTCCGCCACGTCCGACAAGGTTTCCACCCGCTGACGCAGGTGAGGAATGATCTTCATGGCGTAATCGCGGTTGTAGGCCCAGTCCAGCAAGGTATCCAGGAACTGCACGTCGCTCTGCTCACGCAGCCATTGGCCATTCAGCCAGCTCAGCTTTTCCACATCAAAAACGGGACCGCCCAGGGACACCCGGTTGATATCGAAAGCGTCCTGCATCTGCGCCAGGGTGAACTTCTCGCTCTCGTCCGGCATGGACCAACCCATGCGCCCCAGGTAATTCACCAGCGCTTCCGGCAGGTAGCCCATACGCTGATAGAACAGGATGCTGGTGGGGTTCTTGCGCTTGCTGAGTTTGGATTTGTCCGGGTTGCGCAGCAGCGGCATGTGACACAGCGCCGGCATCTCCCAGCCAAAATATTCATACAGCAGCTTGTGCTTGGGCGCGGAGTTCAGCCATTCCTCACCGCGGATCACATGGGTGATCTCCATCAGGTGATCATCGACGATATTGGCCAGGTGGTAGGTAGGCATGCCGTCGGACTTGAGCAGGATCTGCGCATCCACCAGCGCCCAGTCCAGCTCCACGGTGCCGCGCAGCATGTCCTGGATTTCACAGCGGCCGTCGGTGGGCACACGCATGCGAATCACGTAAGGCGCACCGTCTGCCTCCCGCTTTGCCTGCTCGTCGGCGGGCAGTTCCAGATCCATCGGCTTCAGCGCCCGGTTCTCGCCCTGCTCTTTCAGCTCGGCACGCAGGGTGTCCAGCTCTTCACTGGTGCGGTAGCACTTGAAGGCATGACCTTTCTCGATAAGCGCTTCCGCGTACTCACGGTACATGTGCTTGCGTTCGCTCTGCCGATACGGGCCATGGGGGCCGCCCACATCCGGGCCTTCGTCCCAGCTCAGACCCAGCCACTTTAGCGAATCCAGAATCATCTGCTCGGATTGGTCGGTGGAACGGCTCTGATCCGTATCTTCAATGCGCAGAATGAATTGACCACCGTGCTGGTGGGCAAAACAGCGATTGAACAGGGCAATATAGGCGGTGCCTACGTGAGGGTCACCGGTGGGCGACGGCGCTACGCGGGTGCGGACGGTCATGCTGACTCCAATAAGGCAAACTGGCGCGGATTATACCTGCCAAAGCGTGATCCATATAGACATCCACCCACGCCTTTCTGCTAAGGTTGAACGCAACTCATTCTTCTGCCGGCACGCTGCCGGCAGACTTCATCAACACGACAGGACGAAAAGGAAAAGACCATGCGTATTCCCTTTCAACATTCTCTGCTGGTAGCCATGATTGCCGGCGCCACCCTGCTGCAGGGCTGCTCGGACAACAGCGAAGAACCCATGGCCGAAGCCCCGGCAACTGAAGCGCCCGCCACTGACAGCCAGGCTGACTCCGCCAAGGCCGAAGATAGCAGTGCCGACGATGCTGCCAGCAACAACGGCATGACCCGCAGCAGCGCCCCTGAAGGTGCCAAGGCCACCATCGTCAGCCCCGCTGACGGCGATACCGTGACCAGCCCGCTAACGGTGGAATTCGGCTTGGAAGGCATGGATGTGGTGCCCGCCGGCACCGAGCAGGAACATGCCGGTCACCACCACCTGCTGATCGACTTGGACAAGGATTCCATGCCAGCCATGGACTTCCCGCTGCCGGCCAACGACAACGTGGTGCACTTCGGCAAGGGCCAGACCCAGACCGAGCTGGAACTGGAACCGGGCACCCATACCCTGCAATTGCTGTTGGGTGACCACATGCACGTGCCCCATGAACCGCCGGTGATGTCCGAAAAGATCACCATTACGGTGGAGTAATTAAGACACCAACGCTTGAGCTATTGCAGCCTGCAGCGTGAGACCACGTTAACCATACGAGTCGTTAATTGATAATTGAGAATGGATAATTGATAACGACGCGATCAAGGTCACGCCTTGTCTGCAAAGCAAGAAGCCGCCCCCAGAGATCGGGTGCGGCTTCTTGCGTTTAGGCAGAAATATTGTCCCGCACGTTATCAATTCTCAATTATCCACTATCAATTGTTCTCGTCTGCGTCAGGCGCCTCAGGTCATCCCCTTACCCAAGTTGCCGTGGTGCCAGCATGATGATCGCCATCCCCGTCAGCGCCACCAGCGACCCGACAATATCCCAGCCCGTGGGACGAATACCGTCGACGCCCCACAACCAGAGAATGGCCACGAAAATATACACGCCCCCATAGGCCGCATAGACCCGCCCAGCCGCTGTGGGATGCAAAGACAGCAACCAGGCGAAGGCCGCCAGACTCAGAGCAGCAGGGATCAATAGCCAGGCAGATTTCCCTTCACGCAGCCACAGATAGGGCAGATAACAACCGATGATTTCGGCCAGGGCCGTAATCAGGAAAAGTCCCAATACCTTCATGCTCTACCCCTTTCAAACTGGCTGGCTATGTCTGATTTATGATCCGGACACAATCACCATCAACAAGCCCACGCTGCCCATGACCACCGTATAGGGCAAGGCCATGTAGACCATTTTCCCATAGGATAATCTCACCAACGGCGCAATGGCAGATGTCAGCAGGAACAGGAACGCCGCCTGCCCGTTGGGAGTCGCCACACTGGGCAGGTTGGTACCAGTATTGATGGCCACCGCCAGTTGCTCGAACTGGGCCCGGTCAATTACGCCCTGCTCCAGCGCCTGTTTCACTTCGCTGATATAGACCGTGGCAACAAAGACATTATCGCTGATCATCGACAACAGGCCGTTAGCGACAAAAAAGAAGGCGGGCTGATCCTGAGGCGGCTGGGACAGCACGAATTCAATGATCGGCTTGAACAGGTGCTGTTCGTGAATCACCGCAACAATGGCAAAGAACACCACCAGCAATGACGTGAAAGGCAATGCCTCTTCAAAGGCCTTACCAATCTGGTGCTCTTCATTGATACCGTTAAAGGCCGTCACCAGTACAATCACCAGCAGGCCCACCAGGCCCACTTCGGCCACATGCAGCGCCAGGCCGATCACCAGAATCACAGCAGCGATAGCCTGCACAATCAGGCTGGCTTGCTGGGCCCTGGTGCGCTTGGCCTTTTCCTTTTCGGCGAAATCAGCCAGTACATGGCGAACCGGCTTGGGCAGTTTGACCCCATAACCAAACCAGCAGAGCTTCTCCAATGCCACGCAGGTTAACAGGCCACAGCCGAGTACAGGCAGACTGATGGGTGCCATCACCAGGAAGAAATCCACAAAGTCCCAACCTGCTACCCTGCCGATCAGCAGGTTCTGCGGCTCACCCACCAGCGTACAGACACCGCCCAGCGCGGTACCCACAGCACTGTGCATCAGCAGGCTTCTCAGAAAGCCACGGAAGCCTTCCAGGTCTTCCTTGTGCAGTTCCACCACGTCACTGTCACTGCTGAAATTATGCTTGCCCTGGCTGACCTTTTTCCCGGAGGCGACCTTGTGATAAACGGAATAGAACCCGACCGCCACACTGATAATCACCGCCGTTACCGTCAGCGCATCCAGGAAAGCGGACAGCACCGCAGCGGTTAACGAAAACAGCAAGGCCAGCCAATACTTGGACCGTACGGACACCAGAATGCGGGTAAAGATCACCAGCAACAGGTCTTTCAGAAAGTAGATCCCTGCCACCATGAACATCAGCAGCAGAATCACCGGCAGGTTATGCTGAATTTCAAGATACAGCGTATTGGGGGTGGTCAAACCAATCAGCATGGCTTCCACAGCCAGCAGCCCACCCGGCAGCAACGGGTAACATTTCAGCGCCATCGCCAATGTGAAAATGAACTCACCCACCAGCAGCCAGCCGGCGAAGACCGGCCCGAACAACCAATATGCAAAAGGATTAACAACCAGGAACATCAGAATAACCTGCTTGTACCAGAGCGGACTCTGGCCAAGGAAATTCTGGACAAAGGCAGAACGCAATGATGATGACATGGAATTTCAACTTGCACAGGGAACGAGGAAGGAGTGATCTGCGAATCGATCAAGCAAGAAATCAACGGAGACAGGCGCTAAGGCGGAGTAGCAAACCAGTTCATAAGTCAGGTCCGGGGCAAGCAAAGTAAAGTACAGTGGATATAGTCAGGCCGAGCAGGCATCACTCTCGTTTACTGGCACAATCCAGGCAGAACAACGTCGTGGGGTCGATGGCCAGGCGGCGTGGATTGATCGGCTCGTCGCACTCCTGACAATAGCCGAAATCATCCTCATCAATCCGCTTCAGCGCCGCTTTCAACTGTATCAGGCGCTTCTGCTTTCGCTCTTTGGTTGCCAGCGCCATGGCCTGGCCTTGCATGGCATCCATTCGCGAGAGCCTGCCGACACTCTGCTGATCAAGCTCCACTGGCCGGGTGGCGGATTCCGCCTCTTCATTGGCAGCGGAAAGCGCTTCCAGCTCCTGGAGAATCTTTTCCCGGAATGTGTTGAGCGATTGCTCGTCCATCTCGCCTCCCTGCCGCGTGTGCGGAAAACCGTTTCCCGCACACGCATGCAGCCGTTATCGCAACAGCAGGTGGGGCACGCTGGCATTGCGAATCATTCTGCTGGTAGTGCTACCAACAAAGAATTCGCGGATGCGTGAGTGACCATAAGCGCCCATTACTACCATATCGATATCGTTTTCCTGCTGATAACGATGCAGTTCGGGCTCCACTTCCCCTTCCAGCTGGGCAACATGGACTTCATGGCCGGATGACTCCAGCACGTCCCGTGCCCAACTCAGACCGTCTTCCAGTTGCTTGTCCTTACCCACTGCGACCAGGTGGCAGGGCAAACCCAGGAACAACGGACTGGCCGCCAGCATTTTCACGCCATCGCGGCAGGTGGGGCTGCCATCGAAGGCCAGCATGATTTTGCCCGGTTCGCTGAAATCGGACGGCACAATCAGGATCGGCTTGTGCATGGTGCGAATCACCTGCTCCACGTGGTCACCCACCTGGTCTGCCTCGCCGGTGTGTTCCTCACCCAGTTTGCCGATCACCAGGATGCGGGTTTCCTCCTGCATGCCAGCCAGAGTCTCCACCAGACCGCCATGACGCTGGCGCTGCTTGGGTTCGCTCACCCCTTTTTCGATGGCGCGGCTGGCCGCTGCTTCCAGCATCAGCTTGCCCTGCTCCAGGGCCAGCTTGTTGCGTTTGGCATCCAGCTCGGACAGTTCGGTGAGCAGGGATTCACGGCCACCCAGTAACAGGTTGCCGCTCAAATCACTTTCCACCGGATAGCGGGAATGGTCCAGCACATGCAGCAGGGTCAGCGGCGCGTTAAGGCGCTGCACCGCCCACACCGCATAATCACAAACCCGGGCCGCAGCCGGAGAACCATCAATACAGGCAATCACTTCACTCATTGTTCTTCTCCTTTAGTGGCCGCCCATGAGTTTTTCGACCGCCTCGGGCTTGTCGTGCACGGCAAATTTATCTACCAGGGTCGCACTGGCTTCGTTCAGGCCGATCAATTCCACCTCGGTACCTTCACGGCGGAACTTGATGATCACCTTATCCAGGGCGCCAATGGCGGTGATATCCCAGAAATGGGAACGATGCACATCGATAGTCACTTTATCCAGTGCTTCCTTAAAGTCAAAGGAAGCAATGAACTGCTCGGCGGAGGTGAAGAACACCTGACCCAGCACTTCGTAGCGACGGTGATTACTATTGTCCTCATCCAGATCCGAGCGCACGTAGAAGACACGGCCCACCTTGTTGGCATAAAACAGGGCACTGAGTACCACACCAATGCCCACACCATAGGCCAGGTTATGGGTGTACACGGTGACCACCACCGTTGCCAGCATCACCAGGGTACTGCTGGGCGGGTGCTTGGCCATATTGGTGAACGATTCCCAGCTGAAGGTACCGATAGATACCATGATCATCACGGCAACCAGAGCCGCCATGGGAATCTGTGACACCCAGGGCCCCAGGAATACCACCATGATCAGCAGTATCACACCGGCCATCAGCGTGGAGAAACGGGTCCGACCACCAGATTTCACGTTGATTACAGACTGACCGATCATGGCGCAACCGGCCATGCCACCAAAGAAACCGGAAACGATATTGGCAATGCCCTGCCCTTTACACTCACGGTTCTTGTTGCTGGACGTATCGGTCAGATCATCCACGATGGTGGCTGTCATCATGGATTCCAGCAGACCAACGATCATCAGGGTAAAGGACACCGGAAAGATGATTTGCAGGGTTTCAAAGTTCAGGGGGATATCCGGCAGCAGGAACATGGGCAGGCTATCCGGCAGGTCGCCCTTGTCACCCACGGTGGGGACGTCCATTCCCATGTACATGGCAAACCCGGTAATCACCACGATACAGACCAGCGGCGAAGGCACCGCCGTGGTCAGCAGTGGCAGCAGATAAATAATCCCCAGGCCCACAGCCACCATGGCATAAACATGCCAGGTCACCCCGGCCAGCTCGGGCAACTGGGCCAGAAAAATCAGGATCGCCAACGCATTGACGAACCCGGTCACCACCGACCGGGACACAAAGCGCATCAAATTCCCTAACTGAATAAACCCGGCAATGATCTGCAACACCCCCGTCAGGATGGTGGCAGCCAACAAATACTGCAGGCCATGGTCTTTCACCAGCCCCACCATCAGTAGCGCCATGGCGCCGGTGGCGGCAGAAATCATCGCCGGTCGACCACCGGCAAAGGCAATCACCACACAAATACAAAAGGAGGCGTACAGACCCACTTTCGGGTCTACACCGGCAATAATGGAGAAGGCAATGGCTTCGGGGATCAGCGCCAGCGCCACCACGATACCGGCAAGGGAATCGCCTTTCAGGTTACTGAACCAGTTCTGCTTTAACGATTGAATCATTTACGAGGTTCCTGATTTCAAGACACGAATGCCTGCTGGCACGGAGCCGGGTCGTGCTATCTCAGCATTAATTTCACAGGCAGGAAGACATCGTCGCGACAGGGCACGACCAAAACACCACAGGAAGTGGCTGGGGGAGAAAACCTAGGGCGGACTGAGCCGCAAGACAGAAGAAACCGTCTGCATCATTGAATCTGCACACTTGGGTCGAATGAAGGCGGCGGAGTCTACCAGCATGACCGGTCGATTAACAGGCGCATTGTCCAACAACCTGGAGTCGGTTTCTGCTTGCCGACCCCACATCCACTCCCACGGAGTGGCACGAACATGCGAGAATAGCGCCCTTTCCTGCAAACCGTACGAGAACCGCAATGACCGCCAGCCCTGCCCCAGCCCTGGATCGACGCCTGTCCGTGGCACCGATGATGGACTGGACCACCCGGGACTACCGGTTTCTGGCCCGCCTGATTACCCGCCACACCCTGCTCTATACCGAAATGGTGGTGGCCCAGGCGATTCTACGCGGCGATCGTGACCGGTTTCTTGCCTTCAATGACGAAGAGCACCCGGTGGCGCTTCAACTGGGTGGCTGCGAGCCGCAGGATCTGGCTGAAGCGGCCCGGATTGCCGAGCAATACGGTTACGACGAGATCAATCTCAATGTGGGCTGCCCGTCGGATCGGGTGCAGCAGGGCAAGATCGGCGCCATTCTGATGGCCGAACCGGAATTGGTGGGCCAGTGCGTGGAAGCCATGCAGGCGGCGGTCCGCGTGCCGGTGACGGTGAAGACCCGCATCGGCATCGATGACCAGGATGATTACGACTTTCTCTACCGGTTTGTGACCCGCATGGAGCAGGCCGGCTGCACCAGCCTCACCATCCATGCCCGCAAGGCCATCCTCTCCGGGCTCTCGCCCAAGGAAAACCGGGAGATTCCGCCGCTGATCTACCAGCGGGCCTACGCCATCAAACAGGCCTTCCCTCATATGGAGATCATTCTCAACGGCGGCGTGAAAACACTGGACGAGGTGCATGAGCATATGGGCGACGTGGATGGCGTGATGATTGGTCGCGAGGCCTACCAGAATCCCTGGTTTCTGGCCGACGCGGATCGCATCGTGTTTGCCGATGAGCACCCCGTGCCCAGCCGCCGGGAGATAGCCGAACAATTCCTCCCCTACGTGGAGCGCCGCTATGCCCTGGGCCATGCCCCCAAGCACTCCCTGCGCCATATTCTCAACCTGTTCCAGGGCGAACCCGGCGCCCGCCGCTTCCGCCGCCACCTGAGCGAAAACATGCACAAACCGGACACCACCCCGCAAGTGCTCATGGACGCTTTGTCACAACTACCTTAGCCTGTCAGTACGTTATATCTCCGTAGGAGCGGCGCTAGAGCCGCGAATCTGCTTGTGAACACTTCCCCAGGAACTGTTCGCGGCCCATAGCCGCAGGGCACAGAGAACGCTGCTCCTACGGCACAGAAAAGCCCCTGTCATAGTTGGCCTTTACCCTATCGCCCGCCATGACACTGAAAGGAACGGATACCGTGAACAAACGCGAACAGCTAGCCCAATGGACCTCACTGGTTGCCGATACCGGTGATCTGGACATGATCGCCGAACTGGCGCCGGAAGATGCCACTACCAACCCTTCCCTGCTACTGGCGGCTGCCCGTGACGAACGCTATCGGCCGATGCTGCAACAGGCGGCAGATTTATGCCGCACTCTCGGTCATGGCGGCGAGATGGACTGGCTGACGGACTGCTACGCCTGCCTGGCCGGTCAGGCAATCCTTGAACGGGTTCCAGGCCGGGTCTCCAGCGAAGTGGACGCACGCTTGTCCTTTGACACTCGCGCCACCGTGGAAAAGGCTCGTCGATTGATGGCCATCTATCGGGAACTGGACGTGGACCCGTCGCGCATCCTGATCAAGACTGCGGCCACCTGGGAAGGCATCCGCGCAGTGGAAGTGCTGGAAGAGGAAGGCACCCGCTGCAATGTAACCCTGGTGTTCAATCAGACCCAGGGCCTGGCTGCGGCAGAAGCCGGCGCCACCCTGATCTCTCCCTTCGTGGGCCGTATCTTCGACTGGCACCGCAAACAGGGTATGGAAATGGCCACTGCCGATGATGATCCGGGCGTGCAGTCCGTGCGCCAGATCTACCGCACCTTCAAGGCGCGCGGCCTGGAAACCATCGTGATGGGCGCCAGTTTCCGCAACGCCGGCCAGATCGAAGCCCTGGCCGGCTGCGACAAGCTCACTATCAGCCCGGCCTTGCTGGGGGAACTGGCCGCCGATACCGGTAGTCTGACTCAAGTACTGGATGCGGAGCTGGTGGCCCCGGAAGACGATTGGCACGCCATTACCGAGGCCGCCTTCCGCTGGCAACTCAATGATGATGCCATGGCCAGTGACCTGCTTGCCGATGGCATCCGCCGCTTCGCCAAAGACCAAGTGGCGCTGGAAACCCTATTGCAGGAGGAAGGTGTAATTTGAATTGGTTAAACCGACTCTTTCGCCCCGACCAGCCCCAACAGCAGACCAGCGAGCACGACCTGCACCGGGCGGCGGCCGCCCTGCTGCTGGAAGTGGCTCGCACCGACGGCACCGTGGCACCGGAAGAATCACAACGCCTGATCAAGGCAGTGGAAAAGCACTGGCATCTGGACCCGCAGGAAATGGATGACATCCTCACGGAACTGGAAAACCGCGTGGACCAGGCCACCGATCTGTTCGAATTCACTCGCCCCCTGCGCGATCACTGGGGGCCGGAACCGAGAGTCACACTGATCGAGGAAATGTGGGCCATGGCCGCCGCCGACGGCCACGCCGATGCCCACGAAGAACACCTGATCCGCCGGGTCAGCGATTTGCTGTATGTGTCGCATGGGGACTACATTCGCGCGAAGCTGAAAGCAGTGAACAGTTAACAGTGAATAGTTAACAGCGGCGCGAGCAGGGTTTGTCTTTATCTTCATGCAATGAGGCCGCGCCCAACTGATGGGCGCGGCCTCATACGTTTAAAACCTGAAACACGCCTGACGCGCGCTGTTAACTATTCACTATTAACTGCCCTCACCACCCTTCATCTTCATACTCATCTTCCAGCTCCGAATCCCGCTGTTCCACATCCGGAAAACGCAAAGAAGGGGCATCGCCGGATTCAAAGCGGCGGCGCTGCAGGTAGGCATTGCGCAGGAAGGTGTAACGGTCACCAACGATATTGCGCTCCAGGTCCAGCAGATCCGCACGCAAATCCACCACATAGGTGGCAGTCACGCTATAGCGGGTCAGATCATGCTCGATGTAGTGCCGCAGACGCATGTAATCTTCAGGGATAATCGACGCTGCATCGCGAACCGTGGACGGCCCCCAGAACGGTAGCACCAGGTAATTGCCTTCCGGAATCCCCCAGCGAGCGAACGTCAGGCCCAGGTCGGTGTTGTGCTTGTCCAGATCGACCTTGCTGGCCACATCAAACAGGCCGCCTATGCCCAAGGTGCTGTTGACGGTAAAACGGCCAAAGTTATGGCCGGCATGGCCCCACCGCCACTGCAACACACTGTTCAGACCACTACGAAAATCCCGCAGATTCTCGAAGAAGCGGGTCACGGTGTCATCAAACCAGCTTGGTGTCGCCTTGCGATAGCCCTTGGCGGCGGGTTTGAGGGCGTATTTGTCGAGGGTTTCGTTGAAGGCAAAGATCTTGCGGTTGATGTCTTCCCAGGGATCATCATCCTTTGGCTCGCTGCCTTTCGGAGCATCGAAGGGAGAAGAGGCATCACCCCAGTCTTCACCTTCCGCGCCAGCGACGGCGCAGGAAACACTCAGCAATACAGTCAGTAGGAAATAACGCACGGTCACCCCGAAAAGTCATAGACGCAGCATTATAGCGACCCTGTCGCCCCCCCGAACAGGGGGGCTAGCAATCTACAATGCTATCGCTCCCTTAAACCGGCCGGGACAGGCGGCGAGCGAACCAATAATCCAGGCTCAGATATCGGCCAGCCCCGTAAAAGAACAGCACCAGAAGCATGATGAAATAGGTAGCAGCGAATTCGATACCATTGTTAAGAACGACCAAGTTGCCCTTTTCCGTCAGCCAGGGGTAATTACCATGTTCACGCAGAATCATCTTGGCTCGTGTTAACCGCTCACCTACAGCGCCACTGTTCTCCAGGCTGGCCTGAGCCCCGGGAAAGCCCACCTGGGCCAACGGTAATGCCGTGCTGGTAGCAGGGTCAGAGGGTGCGATTGCAAACCACCCGTGCTGCCAATGCACCGTTGCCATGGCAACAAGCATGGTAAACATAAGCGGCAATGTGATGTACCGGGTCAGTAGCCCCAGGAGTAAAAGCACCCCACCCAACAGCTCTGTCGCGGTAGCCAAAAAAGCCAATAACGCCGGCAAGGGCAAGCCCAACCCCCATTCCTGGTTTCCGAACCAGGCGACCGTGCTGTCGAAACTTACAGCCTTGTTGTATCCGGCACTGATCATTACCGGAGCCAGATACAAGCGCAGCGCCATAGGCGCCAGGAAATCCAGGGAACGGGTACGATTCAGCACATCATGAATAGAAAACAATAATGCGTTGCTCATCAGGAGTCCTTACAGGCTGCTTAGTGTCGTCCCAATAAGGATGTCTCGTTCACGCATTTGTTGCAGAATTTCCAGAGAAAAAGACGCCAATTTACTGACATCGGCAAATTGCATCTCTTTCGCCAATATCGCGACAACCTGGTGCCCTGTGAGTCCAGGGTTTTCATCAATGAGCTGTAACAAACGGGCGGTTGGCGCATTAATTTCCATGAACCGCACCTTGTCATCCCTGCCTCGATAGACCAATAACCACAACGTTTGCTCTAACGGAGTCTGGGGTTGAAATTCGGCACATATTTCATGGACCGGGTACTGGTAACTCAACACAACATGAAGGGGGCTTAGCTGGGGAATGGCACGCAACAGGTCGCCCTCGGGATGAAACCCGGTGGCCGGAAAGGTTTCTGTAGACGCATCCAGTACCAACTCCATCCACTCATAGTGAGCCAGTTCCAGCAGGAAAGGCGGATCTCCCTCCTCCTGGCCCTGACCGGAAGCCAGGAAGGTGACAAATTCCTGGGGAATTTCCAGAAAATAAGGGGTCTGACAGGCATGCTGATCAAAGAAGGTACGAACCAGCCGTTGCCAACGCTGAGCATCCAGAATGGAATACAGCACAGGAAACCCCTGGATGATAAAACCGTTTACGTTGTTGAAAAAAAGCGTTCGGTAAATATCCAGTCGACGTTCTTCGATATCGCCGGGGGCTGAGTGGTTTTGCGGATTGCGTAGATGTGCCGCAAATCGCCGCTGCAGGGTTTGAAAATCGGCCTGGCTCATCCCAGTTTCCGTGTCGTTGACGGCTGCTGATGCTGATAACGGCCAATTTTCTGAAGCTCACTGAACAGCTCTTCATTGCCGGGGAAATTGAAATCCCGCTCCAACAAGGTGGGCAAGGCACCAAACTCACGGTAGGCATGCTCCAGCAATGCCCACACCGGATCAATCACCGCACTGCCGTGGGTATCGACTTTCAGATCTTCCGCCTCATCAAAGTGGCCGGCGATATGCACGTAACAGATACGCTCACCCGGCAACGCACTGATAAAATCGCGGGGGTCATAACCGTGGTTAATGCTGTTCACGTAGGCGTTGTTCACATCCAGCAACAACTCACAGTCCGCCTCTTCCAGTACCGCATTAACGAACTCGATTTCTGACATTTCCGCGCCGGGAGCAGCATAGTAACTCACGTGCTCGATGCCGATGGGCTGCTCAAGAAAATCTTGTACCTGGCGAACCCTGTCTGCCACGTAATGTACTGCCTCTTCAGTAAAAGGAATCGGCATCAAATCGTAGAGGTGGCCGTGGTCGCTACAGTAGCTCAGGTGTTCCGTATAACGGCGAATATTGTGTTCCTTCAGGAACCCTTTCACCGATTTCAATAATTCAAAATCCAGAGGCTCAGGCCCGCCAAGGGACAGGCTAAGGCCATGGGTCACAAAGGGAAACTGCTCCGTGAAGGCACGGAACTGCTTGGCCAGACGGCCACCCATGGGAATCCAGTTTTCGGGTGCCACCTCCATAAAATCAAAGGGCGCACTTTGCGGAGAGTCGAGGGTCGAAGAAAGCGGGCCCATCAGGGCCCGCCGAAGACCCAGGCCCACTCCGGACACTGGTGTCTCAGGTTTCATGCATTAGCTCCTGCCTTATTAGGCACCACCGCCGCATTTGCCTTCACCACACTTGCCTTCGCCTTTCTTGTCATCGCCACATTTGCCCTCGGCGCTTTTCTCGCCGCAGCTACCTTCAGCGCTTTTTTCACCGCAGCTACCTTCACCACTTTTTTCGCCACAGCTACCTTCTGCTTTCTTGTCACCGCATTTGCCTTCACCACACTTACCTTCAGCGTGGTTTCCAGCCAATTGGTAACCGGCTTGCAGGTCCGCGGCGGCAAACGGGTTTTCTGCAGCCATCGCCACAGGAGCGGAAAGTGCGGAAGCCACAACAGCCGCACCAACAGTCGCAGCGAGGGGGTTCAGTTTGCTCAACTTAGCCATGTTCAGTCTCCATACATCATTATTAAGGTTGTATCCGAAACCGCACAATGCGGCTCAGGCAAACCACGTTGTTTTTCGTAGCGCCTGATTCAGACAATATAGAGATGAAGCCGTGAGGTAAACGTTACAGGCAGCATGAAAAAAGGCCGCAGAATGCGGCCTTCGTGAAGCTGACGTGAAACCGGCAGACGGTTACTTGATCCGATTCACAATCACACTACCGATGGAGTAACCGGCACCAAAGGAACAGATCACCCCTTTGGTATCTACCGGCAGGTCCGCGTTGTACTTGTGGAAAGCAATAATGGAACCGGCGGAGCTGGTATTGGCATAGTCGTCGAGAATGACCGGGGCTTCCTCACGGGTGGCCGGGCGACCCAGTACCCGCTTGGAGATCAGTTCATTCATGCTCAGGTTGGCCTGGTGCAGCCACATACGGCTCAAGGACTCCACCGCCACACCGGTATCGGACAGATGGGAGGAAATCTGCTCGGCTACCATCGGGCAGACTTCCTTGAATACCCGGCGCCCTTCCTGGCGGAACAACTTGTCGCGAGCCCCCACGCCGCTTTCGTCCGCACGGTTCAGGAACCCGAAATTGTTGCGGATATTGTTGGAGAATTTGGTCTGCAGGCGCGTGCCCAGCACTTCCCATTGGTTGGCGGAGGTAGCATCTTCCTTACGCTCCAGGATCACGGCGGTAGCCACATCACCAAAGATGAAGTGGCAGTCGCGATCTTCCCAGGCCAGGTGCCCGGAGCAGATTTCCGGATTCACCATCAGCACCCGACGGGCGCTGCCATTACGAATGGCGTCGACACCGGCCTGAATCCCGAACGTGGCGCTGGAGCAGGCTACGTTCATGTCATAACCCCAGCCATGATCCATGCCCAGGGCCGCCTGTACTTCCACGGCCATGGCCGGATACGGGCGCTGCATGTTGGAACAGGCCACCAATACCGCATCCAGGTCGTCGGCGGTCAGATTGGCATTCTCCAACGCCTGCTTTGCCGCTTTTACGGCAATTTCTGCCTGAATGGAGACTTCATCGTCAGATCGCTCGGCAATGTTCGGTGCCATTTTTTCCGGGTCGAGAATGCCGCTTTTATCGATCACAAAACGCTGTTTGATACCAGACGCCTTTTCGATAAAGGCGCTATCGGAGGGACCCAACGCCTCCACCTCGCCAGCCTCGATGGCCTGGGCATTTTTCTCATTGAAACGCTTTACGTATTCGTTGAAGGATTCCACCAGCTCGTCGTTGGTGATGGTCTGCTCCGGGGTCCACAGACCGGTGCCACTGATTACTACAGAATAGCTCACAAGCGAGTCCTCGCACTCGAGCGAGGCAAAGGGCCCCGCTCCACAAATGGGAATAATGGGTCGATTATCCGGATTCGGGGTGGCCAGCGCAAAGGGGGTGAGTAGATAGCTGTCAGGCTTTCTACAGGGCCACTGTAGGAGCGCCGCTTGAGGCGCGAACCGGGCGTAGCGTTTTGTTATGCCTGATATCGTCTCCCTACCCTTCCTCGCACGCGAGGTTCGCGCCTCAAGCGGCGCTCCTACAACGGCTTCGTAGAGAGGATCGCTGATCAGCAGAGTTCCCACTGCTTGTTGAGACGCTTGGCAGAGACCGGGACCCGGGTGCCTAGCTGTTGTGCAAAAAGGCTCACCCGATATTCCTGCAACATCCAGAAATACTCTTGTAGAGGCGCCGGCTGCTGCCACAGGGGCAGACCCGCAGCACGAGTGGCGTATTGCTTGTCACAGGCCTCCAGCTCTGCGGTTAGGGTGCGGTCCTTGCCAATCTGACCACCCAGTTTGTCCAGACGATGCCCGATGGCCTCCAGGTATCGGGGATACTCCATTAACCAGGGCCAGGGCACCTGCAACAGGAAGTCGTCACGGAACAGGTTGCCCAGTTGTTGCTTAAGGTCACGGTGGGCATGGGCCCAGGCCAGCGGGAAATTCTTTTCCAGCTTGCCCATCAGCTGCCGATAATCGGCGAACAGCTTGCCGAAAGCAGTCAATTGCTGGCCTGCCCAGGGCACGAAATCCCCCCGATGGGCATCCAGACGGGCCCGGAAGGCGGCCTCATCGCGTACCCGCTCGTCCAGCCGGAAATGCTCTGCCAGCAGACGCAGTACCGCATGATCCAGTGCCTGGCGGGCCATGGCGCCCTTCTCGCCCTTGAGCTTCTGGAAACCGGGCATCTGCGAGGCCTGTTTGCGCAGGTCCCGCAGCTGGACACTGAGCTTGAAGCCCAGCAGTCGCGCCGTGCCCCACCGATGGCTCCAGCGCGCGTCATCGGCATCATCCCGGTAGCGCAGCACCACCGCATCACCATCGCCTTCCAGCGCCGGATAGCGGCGAACCAGCATGCCCCCCAGATCCTGTTCCCTGGTTTCCGGCAAGGTGCCGAACAGCCATTCCTGGCCGCGCAGGGCCGGCTCCTCCGCCGCGGGTTCCGGCAGGTTACGGGTAACGCCATCCAGCTTGTCACGGACTTCGTCCAGGTGGCGTCCCTGGGCCAACACCTTGCGTTTGCCATCCACCCGGTCTACCACCTGGATGAACATGCGCAGATGATCTGGCAGCGTGGCATCCTGCCACTCTTCCCGCTCGATACGTACACCGGTCATGCGTTGCAGCTCCCGGGTCATGGCAGACAATAACGGCTCCTGCGGATTCAGGGTCTCCAGCAGCGCACTGACGAAATCCGGCACCGGTACAAAGTGACGCCGACGGGCCTTGGGCAACGCCCGGATCAGGGCTTCCAGTTTTTCCCGCAGCAACCCGGGCACCAGCCAGTCCAGGCGGGTATCCGGCACCTGATTGAGGACCGCCACGGGGACAATCAGGGTGACGCCGTCGCGCTCGCCGGTGGGGTCAAAGCTGTACTCCAGGGGCAGGCTGATGCCATCCAGGCGCAGCTGATCCGGGAACTGGTCGTTGCCCAGATCCGGGCTGCGCGAGAGCAGGAAATCCCGCGCCATCAGCAACGCAGCCTTCTGCTCCTGCGTGGCCTTTTTGTTATACCAGCTCATCAGCCCGGCCAGGCTGGTCACGTCCTGCGGCAACCGCTCATCGTAAAAGGCCACCCGGACCTCCTCATCCACCAGGATATCGCGCCGGCGCAGCTTGTGTTCCATCTCCTCCAGCGCTTCGAACTGCTCCCGGTTGGCCTTCACAAAGGGCGGTTCGCGGTGCAATTCTCCCATCACCAGTCCTTCCCGAATCATCAGCTCGCGGGCTTCCTGGGGATGGATGGGGGCATAGTTGACACGCCGACCAGTGGCCAGGATCAGGCCGAACAGGTTGACCTGCTCCTTGGCCATGGCACAGCCCCGTTTCTTCGACCAATGCGGCTCGAAATACTGGCGTTTGACCAGATGAGCGGCGGCGGCCTCCACCCATTCCGGCTCGACACGCGCTACGGTACGGGCAAACAGTCGGCTGGTTTCCACCTGCTCCGCCGCCATCAGCCAGCGGGCCTTGGTTTTCGACAGCGACGAGCCGGGCCAGATCAGGGGCTTGCGATTACGCGTGGACAGCCACTCGCCCTCATCGGTGCGCTGCATCACGTTGGCCAGCAGGCCGGGCAACAGGGCCTGATGCAAGGGCCCATAGGCTCCCTCTGCGAGCCCCTGCTCATTCATGGTCGGCGGGTTCAGCTCCCAACCCTGCTCTTTACACAGCAACAATAACTGGCGGTGGGTATCGCGCCATTCACGCATGCGGGTGGGCGACAGGAAGGTTTTCTTCAGCAGCTTCTCGTACTGGTTGCGGCTGAGTGCTTCGCGCTGGCTGTCCGCCCACTGCCACAGCTTCACGAAAAACAGGAAATCCGAGTCCTTGTCGGTGAACGGCTGGTGCGCCTGATCCGCTTGCTGTTGCTTGTCGTGAGGCCGCTCGCGGGGGTCCTGGGCGGCCAGGGCCGAGACAATGATCAGCGCCTCTCGCAGTACCTTCTGCTGTGCAGCGGCCACTAGTATCCGCCCGAGGGTAGGATCCAGCGGGAAGCGGGCCAGTTGTCGACCCAGGGGGGTCAGGGTTTGTTTCAGCGTCAACGCGCCCAACTCGTCCAGCAGCCGGTAACCGTCACGGATCAGTCGGCCGTCCGGCGGCTCGATAAAGGGAAAGTCTTCCACGCGACCAAGTTTCAGATCCGCCATCTGCAGAATCACCGCCGCCAGGTTTGTGCGCTGGATCTCCGGATCCGTAAACGCCGGCCGATTCAGGAAGTCGTCTTCGTCGTAAAGGCGAAAACAGATACCGGGCATGATGCGCCCGCTGCGCCCGGCCCGCTGGTTGGCGCTGGCCTGACTGACCGGCTCCACCGGCAACCGCTGTACCTTGGAGTGCACACTGTAGCGGCTGATGCGGGCGGTACCGGCATCAATCACATAGCGGATGCCCGGGACGGTGAGTGAGGTTTCCGCCACATTGGTGCTGAGAACCACCCGCCTGCCCCGATGAGAAGCAAAGATACGGTGCTGCTCGGCCTGACTCAGCCGCGCATAGAGAGGCAGGATTTCCGTGTCTCTCAGCTCGCACCGCTTCAGGTGATGATGCACATCGCGAATGTCCCGCTCGCCGGCCAAAAATACCAGTACATCCCGGGCCACGGGCAGGCCATCACGGCGCTCCTCGCGCTGAATCTCCTGCAGCACCTCTTCGATCTGCCGGGACAGTTCCTGACCTTCAGCAGGCGGGCGATAGCGCATTTCCACCGGGAAAGTCCGCCCGGATACTTCCAGCACTGGCGCATCACCGAAGTGATTGGCAAAGCGTTCATGGTCGATGGTGGCCGAGGTAATAATGAGCTTGAGATCGGGGCGCTTCGGCAACAGCTGCTTGAGATAGCCGAGCAGAAAATCGATATTCAGGCTGCGCTCGTGGGCCTCATCGATGATCAGGGTGTCGTAGTGGTTGAGAAAGCGATCCCGCTGGATCTCATTGAGCAGCATGCCATCGGTAAGTACCTTGATCAGGCTGGTCTCGCTGACTTGCTCGGAAAAGCGCACCTTGAAGCCCACGGTGCTGCCGAGAGGACTGTTCAGCTCTTCCGCTACGCGACTTGCCACCGCTCGTGCCGCCAGGCGCCGTGGCTGGGTGTGACCGATGGTGCCCTCGATGCCCCGCCCCAACTCCTGTCTCTTATACACATCTCCGAGCCCACGAGACCGAGGCTGATCTCG
>OJCB01000311.1_pt1 | contig 19241 bp, 17 predicted proteins | sample 1591501 | NCBI WGS metagenome assembly OJCB01 (sample SAMN05416813, study PRJEB24817) | seawater metagenome | isolation source: Sea water | place: Canada:Atlantic | collected 2013-07 | reverse complement strand
GGCAGCGTCAGATGTGTATAAGAGACAGGGCTTGGGCGGGAGCGATATTGCATCGCTACCTCCATTCACCTTTCAGGGGCTTGCTACGCGAAACCCGATGTTGTTGTTCTCGTTGTCGGGGTTGTTGTTGTTCCGGATGGAAGAACGCAGGTTGTTCTCGTTGTTGTTCCACGAGCCACCCCGCAGCCCCCGAAACGAACCGACAGCTCGTTTTCGCTCCCGCTCGCCCACCGGAATCATCGACTGAGTAATGTGCGGCGCAACTGGTAACTCTGAGCATGCGAAGCATGGGCGACCCATGATTGCACGCTGCGTGTGACCTCGGCCCACTCCCGCTCACCCTGAGCAGCCTCGAACTTCATACGCGAAAGGCGACGCTCGAAACGGCGGACGTTCCCCTTTCTCAGTTTTCGTCGACCGTCCGGGAAACTGACAAATCCGACGAAATCGACTCCGTTCGGGGTTGGGAGGAGGCGATACTTGTCCGGGTGGATAGACAGGCGCAGTTGGGCGACCTTTGCGTGCACTAATCGTCCCTGCTGCTTCAGCGCTGCGCGATCTTTGCCGAAGAGGAGGAAATCGTCGACGTAGCGGACGTAGCCGCGGACCCGGAGCTCGTGCTTCACGAAGTGATCGAGAGGGCTCAGGTAGACGTTCGCGAAGAACTGGCTCGTCAGATTCCCGATCGGCAAACCACGGATACGCTCCCGCACCGAGAACAGGTCGCCATCCGGCTCCCATTCCTGTTCGGTTGCGTCGCGGTGACTTGCGAGAATTGTCCGGATCAGATTCAGGACGCCTTTGTCGCCCACGACCCGCTCGATCTGGCCGAGGAGAATGTCGTGATCGATCGACGGAAAGTAGCGGGCGATGTCGCACTTGAGTGCGAAGGGCCAGGCCTTCGTAAACTGGTGGGCACGCCGGAGTGCCGCGTGGGTTCCTTTCCCTTTCCGGCAAGCGAAGGAATCCTCGATGAAGCGCTTCTCGAAGATCGGCTCGAGCACCCGGACGAGGGCGTGATGCACGACGCGGTCTCGGAAGGGAGCCGCCGCGACGGTGCGCTCCTTCGGATCATGGATTTGGAAGTAGTGATAGTCTCCGTGCCGGTAGGTTCCCGAGAGAAGCTCGGCCCGGAGCGAGACGATTTCGTCCTCGAAGCGGGAGTAGAACTCCGCCGCCGGGCGACGGGACCGTTTTCCCCGCCACGCTTTCCGGGCGGCGGCGTGGAGGTTTTCGAAGGAGACGACCTCTTCCCAAAGGCCCTTATGACGCTTCACTCGAGCCTTCCGCCTGCTTGATCCATGCCCCCAGCATGCGACCGCATTCGCTCATCCGTTCGCTGCTGTAGCCGTATTGGCGTCCCGAAAGCAATTCGCGCTCGTGGGCCAGCCGGACGAGCCAGCGAAGAACCTCGATCTTCCGGTTGGCGGCACCAAGATGGTCCCGTTTTTTCACTCCCCGGGTGTAGGCGCCCTCGATCAGGTGCTCCTGGATATCGAGGCATGTATCGACGAGCCGTTGTCCGAGGATGAATCGTTGGTTTTTCGGGAACTGATCGACTCGCGCCAAAAGCCATTTCGTGTATTCGTACCACTTCGAGAGAAGAATCGGTGGCTCGGACATGAAACACCTTCAGAAATTCAAAAAATTTTCCCCGCCTCCGGCGGGGTGGCAAAGGGTAAAAGGCTAAGAGTATAGAGGGTTCAGGGACTTGCTACGCGGAAACCGACGTCGAAGTTCTCGAGGCCAGGGATGATGTCGAACCGGGTGGAGGAACGCAGGATGAGCTCGAAGTCGCTCCACGAGCCGCCCCGCAGCCCCCTAAACGAACCGCTGATCACCGCATCATTCCACTCCCACACGTTCCCGCCCTGGTCGAAGGTCCCGTAGAAGCCGGGACTGCCTTCGTAGGCGCCTCCATCCGTCAGGTAGTTCTGATTGGAATCGTAGCTCCCGCTCTGTGTCACTGAATAACCGCTGCCGTCATTAAGGTTTGCCTGGTTCACCGTAGTCCCGATCTCGTTGCCCGGGATCGTGTTGCTCCCCGTCGGATAGGTCCAGTAATCGTCAGAATCGCCACTTTGACCGGATGGCTGATGATACGCCGCCTTATACCACTCGTCCTCGCTCGGGATCCAATACTTCGCTCCGGGGTTGCGCGCCACGATTTCAATCGTGTTCGCTCCGTCCAGAGTGTAGGCCCCGCGCTCCGTCGTGCTCCCATCCTGCGCCCCCGACGGCCGCCCGTTGTGCAGCCAGTTGCAAAACCGTGCACAGTCAAACCAGCTTACGTAGGTCACCGGACGCTTTCCGCTCCCAATCACCGAATACGTATAACTCCCGTCTGCACCGCTACGCTCAATCCCTGCAATGTTCAGGTCGGTCCCCATGCTCGGGTTGTAGAGCGCATAGGTATCCGTCGCCGCCACCGCGTTCAGAAAGGCGCTGTATTGTTCCAGGTTCACCTCATACTTCCCAATCGAGAACTCGTAGGGCACCGCTCCGAAGTTCTGCACCCCTCCGGTATCGCTGTCCCCGTCTTCGGGATCGACGGCATTCCCCACATTCCCCACCGTCACCATCTCGATGAACGGCACCGGCTCCGGTGCAGGACGACGCGCTACCGCCAACTGCCTCTTCAATTTCTTTACCTGACGCTTCAACTTCTTCACCAAACGCGTCAGCGAAGCCTGACTCGCCGCTTCAAGTTCTGGCGTTAGAAACGCAGGACCTGCTGCGCCAAGGAGAAGACTCAGGCACAAAGCCCAGGCAATGAATTTTCGGGTCGGGAACCATTTATTCATGCACTGTATGTATCAATCTATGTTGAGTTCGTAAAGGGGGATTAAGAGTAGGATTAAGAGTAGGATTAAGAGTAGGATTAAGAACAAGAGTAAGATTATGCTTCGCCTATCGACCTGCGACTCTACAACCCGGAATTCGAGATCATCGAGGATAACGACGAGTTTGCTCTCGTCGATAAACCGCCGCATCTCATGGTTCACCCCAACAAGCCGGGGAATCCGCCGACTTTGCTCGATGGCTTGCAGGAATATTTCATTTTTGAAATGTCCTGTGGCGGGCAGATTTCTATCATCACCCGGCTGGATCGGGAGACCAGCGGGCTCGTTCTCGTGGCGAAACACAAGGAGGCCGCGGGGATGTTGGGGAAGGCGATGGAGGCGAAAGAGTTTCGAAAATCGTATCGCGCAGTTGTTCACGGATGGCCCGACAGCGATCAATTCACCGTCGATGAACCTCTTCTTCGAAAAGGCGAAGTCGCCGAGTCTCCGATCTACGTGAAGCAAATGGTCCATCCCGATGGAAAAGCTTCCTGCACAGAGTTTGAGATTGAACAGAGGCTCACCATTCCGACTCCAGAGGGAGATCAGCCATTTTCCCTGATCCGATGCACACCCATCACCGGGAGAATGCATCAGATCCGCGTTCATCTCGCTCTTGCCGGATATCCCATCGTAGGCGACAAGATGTATGGGCCCGATGAAACCTGCTACCTCGACTTCATTGAAACCGGCTGGACCATGGACCTGGAGCGCCGGCTTTTGATGAACCGGCAGGCTCTTCATGCATCGGCTCTCGGTTGGAAGGAGAGAAATTGGCACTGCGGACTTCCTTCGGATATCTTGAATTTCCTTCGAAAAAGTCCCGAATTTATCGGATGCAATCAATAAGGGCCTGTTTTAGTGTCGTGGCCCTCCTAAAAAGGAGGATGATCCTTGAGGAAAAGGATCCACCAGATTGAATCATGAAAATTTCTGTCGAACGTTTACCTGAATGCAAAGCCCGACTGACCGCTGATGTTCCCGCTGATGCGGCGAATAAAGAGCGCAAAGGTATTGTTGCTGCCTATGCGGCCCAGGCCAAGCTCCCCGGATTTCGTCCCGGGAAAATTCCATCTTCTGTCGTCGAGAAAAAGTTCGGCTCGGAAATTGATGGTGAACTGAAAGATCGCCTGGCACGTCAGGCTTACGCCGAAGCTCGCGAAAAGGAGAATCTGGAAATCCTCGGGATCGCCAAAGTGGAAAAAGATGAGTTTGAGGCAGACGGATCCTTCCACATGGAAGTCGAAGTCGTGACTGAGCCCGAAGTGGAGATCAAAAACTACAAAGAGATTCCGGTCGAAGTGGTGAAATCCGAAATCACCGACGAAATGATCGATGGTTTTATTACCAACATGCGGAAGCAAAAGGCTGAGCCAGTCGATTGTGATCGCGCTTCTGCTGCCGGCGACATCGTGGTGGTAAATTACACCGCTTCACTCGACGGCGAGCCGCTTGCCGATAAGCTGGAAGAGGAAGCCGGCCCGCTTGCTTCGGGAGAGGATCACTGGATCGAACTTCCCGAAGATGGCGAAGAGCCACGCGAATTTATTCCCGGTCTCGCAGCCGGCGCGGTGGGCATGGCCCCCGGTGACACCCGCACCATTGAAGCGGAGTTCCCTGAAGATTTCCCAATCGAAGCGATCACCGGAAAAACGGTTTCCTACGAAGTGACTGCCAACACGGTGAAGGAGCGAGAGCTTCCTGCCCTGGATGAAGAGTTCGCTAAAGGCATGGGCCTTGAGTCTGTCGAAGCAATGCGTGAAGCGGTTTCCGCTCAGTATGAGCAGCAGCAGGGCAACATGCGCAACGAGATCATCGATAACCAGATTCTCGGTTACCTCAACGAAGAGGCTACTTTTGAATTGCCTCAGCACATCGTTTTCAACGAAACCCAGCGTCAGGTGAATGAAATGGTCCAGCGCGGCTACCAGCAGGGCGTGGCTCACGAAGAGATCGAAGCCAATCAGGAACAACTGATGGAAAGCGCGGAAACGCAGGCGAAGAACAACGTCAAAACGATGTTCATTCTCGATCAGATTGCCGAGAGCGAAGGGATCCAGGTTACCGAAGAAGAGACGACTCAGCGGATTGTCCAGATGGCGGCGCAACAACAGCGCCCTGTGAAAAAGTTTGCTCGTGAGCTTCGTGACAGCAACAAGTTCGGCGAAGTTCGTCAGGATATCCTGATTTCCAAGACGATTGAATTTCTTCGCGAGAATGCTACCATCACAGAAGTGGATCCTCCTGAAGAGAAAGAAGAAGAGGACAAAGCGTAAGCGATTATAAATCCCCGGGAAATTTCCAGTTTCCCTCCCAAGCACTTTCAACGTAATTACCTGCCATGTTTGAAGAAGTTTCCAAAGAAATGTCACCCCTCCTCCCGCCGCATCTCCAGCAGCGGATAATCAATCCGATGGAAAACGTCAGTGTGATTGAGAAAGAGGGAAATACGATGATCCAGTTCGATCTCATTTCGCGACTGATGAAAGACCGCATCGTCTTCATCGGCGAACAGGTCAGCGATCCTCTCGCAAATTACATCATTGCCCAACTGCTCTATTTGCAGATGCAGGATCCGAATAAGGACATCAACATCTACATCAACAGCCCCGGTGGATCCGTCACCGCCGGTCTCGCGATCTATGACACGATGCAATTCGTCACCTGTGATGTGAACACTTACTGCATGGGGATGGCCGCAAGCATGGGGGCAGTTCTTTTGACTGCCGGCACCAAAGGCAAGCGTTACGCGCTTCCGAACAGCCACATCATGATTCACCAGGTTTCCGGTGGAGCGCAGGGAACTGCATCCGACGTCGAGCGGACCGTGGAGTTCATGTATTCCTTGAAGAAGCGTCTCAACAATATCATTTCCCATCACACCGGAAAAACGGTCGAGGAAGTCGAAGCTGCTTCCGATCGCGACAACTACATGTCCGCTGAAACTGCCGCTGAATTCGGTCTCATCGACAAAGTGCTCACCGGCACGATGGAAAAAGATGAGAAGAAGAAAGATGAAGAGAAGAAGGACGGGGGAGAGTAAAACCGGAAGATTAAAATAGATTTCTGAAAACCCTGCCGGAAACGGTAGGGTTTTTTTGTGGCTTGCCGGAATCTTCGGATTCAAGATTCTGATAGGCCGAAAGGCTTCGATGCCTTCGGCATCATTCGAATGAGATCAGCTCCCATCAGCGGGGAATAGCGGTCTGAGTCTCCAAGCGACTCGTCACTTCAACTCTCCCGCACCTTGACCCACGCGAAAGCTTCGCTCACATTGCGGCGATGAAATTCCTTTTGCCGGTTGCCTTATTTTTCACGTTCGCAATTTTGCCCGCCCACGCCGACTGGCCGGAATTTCGCGGGCCCAATGCCGACGGCACGATTGACTCCACCCTTCCCACGGAATGGAGCGAGGACAAAAACGTCACCTGGCGGAAAGAGATTCACGGACTCGGCTGGTCGACCCCTCTCGTTTCCGAAGGAAAAATCTGGCTGACTACCGCCACCGAAAACGGCAGGGAAATGTCGGTCATTTGTCTGGATGAAAAGAATGGAGACGTCCTTCTCGATCGTGTTTTTATCACAAGCGATAATCCGGAGCCGCTTTCCAATCCTATCAATACCTACGCTTCCTCCACCGGAGTGATCGAAGCGGGCCGGGTCTACATTCATTTCGGTAGCTACGGGACTTTCTGCATGGACACGAAAACCTTCGAGGTTCTCTGGGATCGCCGGGATATTTCCTGCAGTCACTGGCGGGGGGCGGCATCCTCTCTGGTGATGCACGAGGATAAAATCATTGCGACCCTCGAAGGCGCAGACCAGCAGTATTTCATCGCGGTGAACAAAGAAACGGGCGAGACCCTCTGGCGGCGGGATCGTTCCACGAATTTCGATGACGACAAAGACGGCGTCCCCGCCAACAGCGGCGACATGCGCAAGGCCTACAGTACTCCGATTTTTGTCAAAGTCGGAGATGTCACTCAGATGATCAGCAATGGCGCCAAAGCTGCCTGGGGATACGATGTTGCCACCGGTGAGGAAATCTGGAGCGTCCACTACAAGACTCATTCGCCGAGTTCACGCACCGTTTACAGCGAAGAAACCGGCATGGCCTATATCAACACCGGTCTCGGAAAAGCTGAGGTCTGGGCCCTCAAACTGGATCCGGAGGCGAAGGGCGAGATTTCAGAAAGTCACGTCGAGTGGAAGTTGCTCAAGCGCACTCCGAAACGCGCGTCACCGGTCATAGCTAACGGTTTCTTCTTCATGGCTAATGATGGTATCGCCAGCTGTGTCGACCTGAAAACCGGCGAGGTCCTCTGGGCCGAGCGAGCCGGGGGTGATTATTCTTCCTCCCTCTTGTCCGACGGAAAGCATGTTTACTTCTTTGATGAGGAAGGTCTTTGCACTGTCGTGAAGGCGGCAAAAGTATTTGAAAAGGTCAGCGAGAATCATCTCGATGGCGGTTTCATGGCCTCTCCTGCGGTGAGCGGGAAAGCACTGATTCTCCGGACGAAAACGCATTTGTATCGGGTGGAAGGGTGAAGGCCGGCTCGAAAGGAAAGTGGCTCCTGTTCGTCCACGTTTTTGTCCAGCCTCTGTGGAGAATGTTGCCTTGGATAGATCGACGAAATTGTCGCCAAATTCGCTACGATGCAGAGCATTCCCGTTGAATCTGAATCAGAGAGGGCGAATGATGTCGGGAACTTCCATCTTCCTCTTCCAACAAAGAAATGCCACGCTCCACTCTTCTCCACGCCAAACTCTACGGAATTGTAGACCTGGGATATGCTGCGCCGGATGATCTCATTCGCGTCACCTCGGAAATAATCGAAGGCGGCATCGATGTGATCCAACTCCGGGCGAAAGGCCATTCGCCGGAGGAAATTCAGAACTGGGGAGCCAAACTCCTCGAGCTTTGTCGCAGCGGGGGAGTGCCGTTCATCATTAACGACTTTCCCGAAATCGCAGCGGACATCAATGCCGACGGCGTTCACGTAGGTCAGGATGATATGCCGATGGATGAAGTTCGATCTATCGTCGGTGAGGAGATGCTGGTGGGCCGTTCCACCCATAGTGTCGAACAAGCCGCCAAAGCGGCCGCCGATCCCCGGACTGATTGCATCGGATTCGGCCCGCTTTTTTCGACTCCGACCAAGCCGACCTACAAACCAATCGGCACGGATGAAATCGAAGAAGTCCATCGTGCCCATCCCGATCTTCCCATTTTCTGTATTGGAGGGATCAAAAAAGAGAACCTTTCCGATGTTGTAGCGGCCGGGGCAAAACGGGCGGTAATCGTATCTGGCATCTTGCAAGCACCCGACATCGCTGCTTATGTCCGCGAGGCAAAAGCTATCCTGTCCTGATTCTATTCTACCGAATTTTCCATTACTTCAATTCTACACCAAAAATGAGCGTCCTCGTATCCGGTTCCATCGCCCTCGATAATGTAAAAACGCAGAAGGCTGCCAAAGACAATCTCCTGGGCGGTTCTGCTTCCTATGCGGCCATCGCATCCAGCTTTTTCTCTCCGACTGGAATTTGCGGTGTCGTTGGTCACGATTTCCCGGAAGAACATCTGAATTTGCTCAAGTCCCGTGATATTAACCTGGAAGGCATCGAGTTTTCCGCAGGTGAAACCTTTCGCTGGACCGGGGAATACATGGAAGACATGAACGATCGCGAGACTCTCGAAGTCGCTCTCAATGTTCTGGAGTCCTGGCAGCCCGCCGTCTCCGATTGTCAGAAGGAAAGTGTGTCCATTAATCTTCTCGCCAATGCCCACCCTGCGAATCAACACGCCGTGGCGGATCAGGTTGAGGGTAAAGCGTCTTTCAACATCGCCGACACCATGGATCTCTGGATTCAGATTTCGCGTCCGGAGCTGGAAGGTCTTTTGAAAAAAATCGACCTGCTGGTACTGAACGACAGTGAGGCCAAGCTGATGATGGACACCTCGAATCTGATTGCTGCCGGCAAGCAACTTCGCGAGATGGGACCCAAATATGTGATCGTCAAAAAAGGGGAACACGGGGCGATGCTTTTCGGTGACGGTGAATTTTTCACCTGTCCTGCATTCCCGCTCAATGAAGTTTTTGATCCCACTGGAGCAGGCGATTCTTTCATCGGTGGCTTTGCCGGTTACCTCGCTCAGCTTGGGAAATCGGAATTTTCCTTTTCAGATCTCGCATCCGCCATGGCGCGCGGAACGATCGTTGCCAGTTACGCTTGCGAAAGCTTTTCAACCGAAAAACTCCAGGATCTGACTCACGAAGAGTTCAATCAGCGTCTGGAGACCTTTCGCAGCTATTGCTCATTTTCCTGAATTGCCTTGGCTCTACGCTATTAGATCTGGTAAAAGCACAGGACTATGGAGTGGTACTACGCAAACGAATCCGACCAGCAGATCTCTTTTCAGGAGGAAAATTTTCAAAGGCTTGTCAACGAAGGTGCAATTCAGAGCCAAACTCTGGTTTGGAATGAAGGCATGACCGACTGGAAACCGTGCGGTCAGGTAAAGCCGGGATTGTTTGGATCAGTTACGCCGGCCGCCCATTCTCCGGCCGCTGCGAGTCCTGTCGCATCGGCTTCTCAATACACGACAGCAGGCCCCGCTGCCCAAACCGGGGGCGTCCAACAACCCATTGGGCCTGTCACTACAGGAGCTCCGGCAGACGGTCTTGCGATCACTTCACTCGTTTGCGGAATCCTGGGATTTCTTTGTTATCCCCTCGGGTTCGTTCTTGGGCTGGTGGCGGTAATTTGTGGCCACATTTCAAGAAAGAATCTTCTCGCGAAAACCGGATCAAAAGCCAATGGCGGAATGGCACTTGCAGGGATCATTCTCGGCTACATCGCAATTGTGATCGGAACGCTGATGATGGTCTACTTTATCGTGGTCGGGGTCATGGCGGAGAATGGTCAGCTCTGATTTCTTTTCTTCAGACGAGGTGAAAGGAACTCTGTTCAATCCCGTCTGAAGAGCGGTACACTATCCGAACCCTATGAAATCTCTGCTCGCCGCGCTCGCTTTTTTAACTGTTTCATTATCAAGCTCTTTCGCTTTCGACCACACGCCTCTGACGGGAGTTCTCAACACCTACGTCGATGAAAATGGGATGGTGAATTACGAGTCCTTGAAGTCGAACCGGGGAGCTCTTGATGCTTACCTTAAGAAGACAGGCGCCGTCTCTGAAAAGGAGCTGAAGGGGTGGTCAAAGGATGAGCAGTTGGCGTTTTATATCAATGTCTACAACGCGGAGACATTGAAATTCATCATCGATAATTATCCGGTCGACACGATCAAGGATCTTGGAGGATTTCTATCCACTCCCTGGGACAAAAAAGTGGTGACCCTGTTCGGGGAGGAGACCACTCTGAATGCGGTGGAGCACAAGATCATCCGCAAGCAGTTTGACGAACCTCGGATTCACTTTGCTCTGGTTTGCGCGGCGATCAGTTGCCCGCCCCTTCGCAGCGAAGCATATACTGGCGCGAAGCTCGAATCGCAGTTGGATAATCAGGCCCGGGTCTTCATGGCTCAGAATGCCAAGAACCGGATCGAAGGAGACACGCTTTACTTGTCATCGATTTTTGACTGGTATGGTGGCGACTTTGAATCAAAGGAGAAGAGTTTGATTCAGTATGTCGATCCCTACATTGACGGAAGTGCGGTCGGGAAGAAAGTTGAGTTCACCGACTACGACTGGAGCCTGAACAAGCAGTAGGGGGAAATCTTTCGAATAGCCACTCACCGGCACTAAAATAATATAATGAGCGAAGAAACAGCACCCCCGGAAGAGGCAGGAAAGCCTATCGTGAAATGGATTATTTGGGGCCTCGTCGCGATTGGGCTGTTTGTTGGATTCAAATTTCTTCCCATCGATGAATGGTGGAAAGCAGCCACCGGCTGGATCGAATCACTCGGTTACTGGGGGCCGATTGCCTTCATCGCGATTTACGCGATTGCTACGGTGCTATTTATTCCGGGTTCAGCTTTGACCCTTGCCGCCGGCTTGCTTTTCGGGGTTGGGTGGGGAAGCCTCTGGGTGATCATCGCGGCAAATCTCGGAGCGAACCTTGCGTTTATCATCGGACGATATTTGGCCCGGGACGCCGTCTCAAAGAAAATTGACGGCAATGAGAAATTCAAAGCGATTGATGATGCTGTGGGGGATGATGGCTGGAAGATTGTAGGATTGACGCGGCTTTCCCCCGTTTTTCCCTTCACGCTTTTGAACTACGCCTTTGGACTGACAAAAGTATCCTGGTTTCACTACATGATCGCTTCTCTCATCGGGATGATTCCCGGGACAGTGATGTATGTTTACCTCGGATCTCTGGGCAAGCTCGCAGCAGAGTCCGGACAAACCAGTACCCTGAAAATTGTTCTCTACATCGTTGGTGGCCTTGCCACGGTTCTGGTAACAGTCCTTGTTACCAAATCAGCGAAAAAGGCTCTCAATAAAAAGACCGATCTGGAGTCCGTAGAGTGAGAGCCATTTTGCTCACTGCTCACTGCTCACTGCAGTGATAACGGTTAAACCCCTTCTGCCGGAGAAAGCCGATCAAAGTCTGGCCGCTTTCTTTCGCCAACTTCACAGCAAGGCTACTGGGAGCAGAGATTCCGGCGACCACCGGGATCCGCGCAGCGAGCGCTTTCTGCATCAGCTCAAAAGAGACTCTTCCGCTTACGAGTAGAATCACTTTGCTGAGATCCATCTCATGGGTAACTGCGTGGCCGATCACCTTGTCGAGAGCGTTGTGTCTTCCGACATCTTCCCGGAGCAAAAGCATTTCCCCTTGCGCCGAAAAAAGAGCGGAAGCATGGAGGCCTCCCGTCTTGTCGAAAGTTTCCCGAGCGGCCCGCAATTTTCCGGGAAGCGATAGAATAATCTCCGGCTCCACCTTGAGGCTTCTCTCAAGAGGTGGAAAATTCTGAAAGACGGATTCAATGGTCGCTTTCCCGCAAACACCACAGCTGCTGGATGTGAAGACATGACGCGTCAAGGCATCGAAATCCGGTTCGATCGCGAGGCGGACATCCAGCGTGTTTCCAACGCCTTCCGGATCGACATCGGGACAATGAGCAATTTCCTGAATCTCGTCGCCGCCAGTGATGATCCTTTCTGTGAAAAGAAAACCGGCCACCAGTTCGTCATCGTGTCCCGGGGTCCGCATCATTACGGAGACGCTCTTTCCATTCACCCGAACTTCGAGCGGTTCCTCTGCGGCAACCCGGTCGGTGACTGCTGAATCGAAACCGGAATCTACACGGTAACGATCGAGGAGGGTTGCCTCATCGAATTGACCCTGCTGTATCGAATCAAGGTCGGCGGGACTATTGACGTTGGAAAAGTTTCCAAGCTCGGATTCCTCGACCGGGAAGGTTTTCACAAGGCCCGCTTCAACTGCGGTCCGGACCAAGGACTGAAGTTTTAAGTTCTCTTCCGAAATCGCCGTTTCAATGAGCTCAAGCATTTCCCTGCGCGGATAAAGAGCGACGAGGGGTTCGGTATGCCGTCCCGTTTCAGGAACACTTCCTGAGTTTTTCTCCAAAAGTTGTCGAAGAAAAGAAACCTCCATCAAGGGGAGATCAACGGCCAGTGTGAGGACGAACTTCGCCGAGCTGGCTTTGAAAATGGATTGCAGGGCTCCGATCGGGCCGAGGCCGGGTTGGCAGTCCACCACTCGCTCGACGCCCTCGAGAACTGCAGGGAAATCCTGGTCCGCGTTGGTGGAGAGGAAAATTTTCCCGGGATTTAGCTGCGCCAGTTTTCGCAACTGGTGCACGTAAAGCGGCTGCCCCTTCCAATCGAGGAAAGCTTTGTCCTCGCCGAAGCGGGAGGACTTGCCGCCGGCGATGAGAGCGGCATCGAAAGTTGGGGGATCTTCACTCACTCTTTTTCTCTTTCTCCAAAAGTGGACGAACTTTTTTGGACGCTGGATTTTTTGCTGAGTCCCAGACATCCCCGGTCCATTTTTCGAGAATGAATTTGTTCTTCATGGAGGTCGCTTACGATAGGGGATCAAACACAGGTCTGGTCCCGATTACCCGCAGATCACGGATTGAAGGAGAGTGATGCTAGGGAACTCTGTTTTGGGTTCCTTCTAGATCATTCACCGCTTTGTTGGAAACTCGGATGATGTATTTGTTAGGCTGATCTTTTAGAGCGCCTTTGAGAGCTGGTAACTCAGGTCGTGCGGTCTCATCCAGGTAATCGAGGGCGATGGATGCCTGAAGGCGGGCCCACTGATGTTCACCGGAAAGTTCTCTGCCGAGAAGAGGCAGCGCTTCTGTGGTCTTACCCATTCGACAGAGGGCTCTTGCCGAGGCGATCCGGACGGCTGGAGATTCGTCGTCGAGCTTTCTACCGAGTGCTGCGATAATTCGTATGTCTGTCGATGCTTCTCCGGCAAAGTTTCCAAGTCCCGTCGCGCCCCAGTATCGAACGGCCGCGTCATCGTGGCTGAGTGCAGTTAGCAAATCAGGAAAGGCGGTAGGGCCGGAGGAGGCTTTGGTTGCAACATCGGTGAGCTCCCCGATGAATTTGCTCTGGTCATTCTCCCCGTGAAGTATCGCATAGGCGGAACCGGCTTTCGGTTCGCGGACTTCGATCTCGGATTCAGGCAGGAGGCCGATGTCGCCGATATCGAGTTGCCAGTCAGTGAGGGCCTTTTGAAGCTCCGCGAATTTTTCCGCATGAGCGGGATCTTCCGCAAGATTGTTAATTTCGTGAGGATCGTTTTCGAGGTCGTAAAGTTCGTGAACCGGTTTTCGCTCTGCTGAAAACATGGCGACAGCGGGACTCATTTTTCCGGACTGCTCAGCTTCACGAATCTCTTTCATGGTCGCGCCTTTTTCCGGAGTATTCATATACTGGTAGTAAGGCTTTAGCGGCTCGAAATTTCGAATGTAGCGGAAACGCTTGTCTCGAACCGCGCGGATGATGTCGTAGCGTTCGTCCATGCGGTCACGGGCTCCGTAGATGTAGCTGCGAGGACTGTTGAGATCATTGCCGAGAAAGGCGCGACCGTGGACAAAATCGGGGACGGGTAATCCGGCGAGATTCAGAACAGTGGGGCCGAAGTCGGTTGAGTTGACCAGTTGATCATCAATCGTTCCCGGTTTCCCCTGTCCGCCATTTCGGAATTTCTCAGGAATTCTTGCGATGAAGGGAACCCGGGTTCCTGAATCGTAGAGCCAGCGTTTTGCCCTGGGTAGACCGACTCCGTGGTCGGACCAGTACATGATGATCGTATTTTCGTATTCACCGGCTTCTTTCAGTTCGGTGATGAGATCTCCCGCCCATTGATCCATCGCAGTGATGAGCTCGTAATTCCGTTTCCAGTCTTCCCGGACCACAGGGGTATCCGGATAATATGGAGGAAGGTTTTTAAAAGCGTTCGGGTCCTGGCGCTGGTCGTCGCTCAGATTTTCGGTGACCTTCTTATACTTATCCTCACTGGCGATTCCGCTTTCGTGGCATCCTGTGAAATTGTAGACCGCAAAAAAGGGCTGACCGTCTTTTTTGCCCTTCCAGTGAGCCTTTGAGCCGCTGCTGCTCCAGATTTCTTTCGACGAAGGCTTTTTGAACTGATAGTCCGTCTTTGAATTGTTGGTGCAGTAGTATCCTGCTTCGCGAAGGTAGGTGGGGAAAGGCTTCAGCCAGTCGGGGAGCTTTGCGTTGCATCGCATGTGATGCGTCCCGATCGCATTTTGATACATCCCCGTGATGATTGTTGACCGACATGGCGCGCAGACTCCGGCGGCGGTGTAGACATTGGTGAAGCGAACCCCTTCGGTAGCAAGTTGATCCAGATTCGGAGTGATCGCATAAGGATCATCGAAACATCCGATGTGGGCGCTGATATCTTCGGCGGACAACCAGAGGATATTGGGACGGTCAGCAGAGAATCCGGCAGTGGCGAGTATTGCAAACGAGAGGCACAGGAAAAATGGTATCCGCATGCCCCGATTTTCGCATCGGGTTGGTCAACCGGCAAGCCCTTTGGAGGACCTGATCTCAGACTACGCTTCGGAAAGCCCGAATGCTTCGTGGGCTGCTTTCGCGGCTGCGTCGATCTGGTCTTCGCTCACGGTGACTGTGATCTTGATTTCGGAGGTCGAAATCATCTCAATATTCACTCCGGCTTTGGAAAGGGCGGCAAACATCTCGGCAGCAACTCCGGAATGCGAACGCATTCCGATACCAACCACGCTGAGTTTGGCAATTCCGTCAGTGGCTTCCATCGTCGCGTTTTCACCGAGCTCCGGAAGAATCGGTTTCAAGGCAGCTTCCGCTTTGACGACATCGTCTTTGTGAACAGTGAACGAAATATCCGTGATCCCCGTTTTGGAAACATTCTGGACGATCATGTCGACGAGAAGGTTTGTTTCGGCGACTGCACCAAAAATTTTACCGGCGGTTCCGGGGTGATCCTCGACTCCGGTGATCGTTACTTTGGCCTGGTCCCGTTCGAGGCTGACTCCGCGGATGACGACTGATTCCATGCTCATAGTTTCTTCCTTTACGAGGGTTCCGGGGTTGTTGTTCAAGCTACTGCGAACTTCAAAAGGGACTCCAAATTTTTTGGCAAATTCCACCGATCGGGACTGCATTACTTTTGTTCCCGAACTCGCCATTTCCAGCAACTCATCGTAACTGATTTCGTCGAGTTTCTTTGCCTCGGGAACGACACGTGGATCGCAGGTGTAAACTCCATCGACGTCGGTGAGAATCTGGCAGAGATCCGCGTCGATCGCCGCTGCCATAGCGATCGCAGTGAGGTCGGACCCGCCGCGACCCAGAGTTGTGATCTTTCCGTCGGGAGTTTTTCCCTGGAAGCCGGCGAGTATCACAATGTTCCCGTCATCGAGAAGTTCATGAACGCCGGCCGGGGAGATATTCGAGATTCGGGCTTTGGTGTGAAATCCATCGGTCTCGATTCCCGCCTGGGCACCGGTAAGAGAAACGGCTTTGCTTCCCATCGCATTCAGGGCCATTGCCGTAAGCGCAATGGTGGTTTGTTCACCGGTCGCCAGCAACACATCCATCTCACGCTCGGTCGCTTGGCCCTCGCCGGTGACCGCGTCAGCGAGACCAATGAGATTATTGGTGACACCCGCCATTGCGGAAACAACCGCTACCACCTGATTCCCAGCTTGTTGGGTTTCAAGGATGCGTTTTGCAACGTTGCGGATTCTTTCGGGTGTTCCGACCGAAGTGCCGCCGTATTTCTGGACGATGAGACTCAAGGTGCCTGTTCGCTTTTCGTGTGTTCGTGAGACTTATGCCTCAGGAACGCGAATTGTCTACTCTCGGTTTGGAGCAAATTTACGCGGAGTTTTTTTCAATAAACTCACGCACCGCCTTGGGCGTAGCGTCGACCGCGTAGGTTTTCTGCCGCTTTTTCTTGAGCGCATCGAGTTCATCCGCTGTTGGCGTTTCGCCGATCGCCTTTTTGATGACGTCCGGGAATTTTGCGGGATGAGCAGTTGCGAGGACGATATTGGTTTTGTCCTCCGGAAGATCCTGAAATCCGCAGGCGGTGTGAGGATCGACCACATAACCGTAGTCTTCCTTCACCCGTTTGATATTCGCGATGATGTCTTCGTCTGTGCTGTGGGTGACGGCAAAGTTGCTGGCGTTGAAATTCGGAATCTTGACCGATCCGTCTTTCTTGAGTTTCTCCATCGATTTCGCTGTTTTCCCGGCATCCTTCTCGTTGTGGTAATAAAGGAAGCGCTCGAAATTCGAAGCGACCTGAATATCCATCGAGGGAGCGTGGCTCGGTGAAACGGTGTCAGGCTCGTAAGTTCCCGTATTGAAAAGGCGATAGAGGATGTCGTTTTTATTCGTCGCCACCGTGAATTGATCCACGGGAAGGCCCATCTGGTGAATCATCCATCCGGCGAAAATGTTTCCGAAATTTCCGGTCGGGACGACGAAGTTGATGTTGTCCCGATTCTCCTGCGGCAATTGCATGTAAGCGTGGACGTAATAGATCGCCTGGGCGAGAACGCGGACAATGTTGATCGAATTGACCGCTGAAAGTTTGGCCTTTTCTTTGAACTCCAGGTCGCTCATCAATTCCTTCACGATCGCCTGGGCGTCATCAAAGGTCCCTTCGATGGGAATGGGGAAGATATTTTTTGCCCCGGTGCAAGTCATCTGGCGTTCCTGCAGGTTTGAAATTTTTCCTTTGGGATAAAGAATGAAAACGTTCACTCCTTCTTTGCCCATGAGGCCATGGATGGCTGCAGAACCGGTGTCTCCGGAGGTTGCCCCGAGAACATTGATGGATTCGCCGGTGCGGGCGATTTGTTCCTCAAAGAGATTCCCCACCAACTGAAGGCCAAAATCTTTAAAAGCCAGGGTTGGTCCGTGAAAGAGCTCCAGAACGAAGAGGTTCTGCGACAACTGCTGGAGAGGCGCACTTATGCTGTCACTGAATTCCCCGTAACTCCGGTCCACCAGATCGATGAGATCATCCGTGTCGTGGTCGTCGTCAAAGAGTCGCAGAATGTCCCAGGCAAGAGCAGGATAGGGCAGAGCCTCATCAACGAGGAGGTCACTGGGGAGCAGTGGCAGGTTCTTCGGCACGTAGAGTCCACCATCAGGTGCTAGACCGTTGGCAAATGCTTCGGAAAAGCTGACTGGATCCCCGCCGCCGCGAGTGGATACAAAATTCATATAACAAAGGTAGGGCTATTTCGCCCGATGAGAAAAAGAAAGTTCGGTGACTTGAAAAAAATGTCAGCCAATATTTTCCACCCGCATGACGATGGCGTCACCACGAATGCAGTCGAGGTCGTTGATTTTCCCAATGGCTTCCTGGACGATCCCGAAGGCTGCGAAGTGGAGCATCAATACAATCGGAGCGGTTTCTTCGTCATGATCTTCGGGCTGGATCACCGATAGAATTCCGATTCCGTGCTCACCCAGAATGGTTGCAATGCGGGCGAGGACTCCGGGACGGTCTTCTGCAGTGACACGAAGGTAGTATTTGGAAATGCTCTCGCTCTGAGGCTGAGTTTGACCGTAAAGGCCGTGAGTTACAAAGCAGGACCGATCGCTGCGGCGCGAGCGGGTGGCGGCATCGACGATGTCTCCAATGACTGAGCTGGAAGTGGGATCCTGTCCGGCGCCGGAACCATAGAAGAGGGTTTCCCCGACGATGTCGCCTTTCACCATGATCGCGTTGAACACACCTTTCACGGACGAAAGAATGTGATCCGCGGAAATAAGAGAGGGCTGGACCCGCACTTCAATGGCGTCGTTCTCGCTGTGAAGCTGGATAATGGCGAGCAGCTTGATGGTGTAGCCCAGTTTTCTCGCGAATTCGATATCCTCACTGCAGACCTTTTCGATTCCCTCGACATGGATTTCCTCACAGGGAACCCAACATCCGTAACTGAGTGAGGCCAGGATAATGGCTTTGTGTGCCGCGTCCCATCCATTCACGTCCAGAGTTGGATCAGATTCCGCATAGCCGAGCTGCTGCGCTTCTCCGAGAGCTTCCTTGTAATCGAGGCCCGCTTCGGTCATCCGGGTGAGGATGTAGTTGCAGGTGCCGTTGATAATACCGATCACCGACTGGATATGATTCCCCACCAGGGACTCCTGCACGGTCTTAATGATGGGGATTCCGCCGGCGACTGCGGCTTCGTAGTAAATAGGGCTCTCGTTTTTCTCGGCGATCGCGAAGAGCTCTTTACCGTGTTCTGCGAGAAGGGCTTTATTTCCGGTGACGACGGCTTTGCCTTTTTCGAGCGCATCCTTCACCAATTGAAAAGCGCGATCCGTTCCGCCGATCAACTCCACGATCAGATCGATTTCATCGTCGTTGATCAAGTCGTCGAGATCGGTGGATACAATATCAGCAGGGAGCTCCACCTCCCGTGCTTTGGACATGTCGCGAACAACGATTTTTGTAATCTCAAGGTCCTTACCCGTTCGCCCACGGAGAATGGCGCGGTTTTTCGCGAGGTTTTTGTAAACCCCGGCACCCACGTTGCCGAATCCGGCGAGACCGATTTTTAAAGGAGCTGATGACATTCCTGCAAAAAAGACGGTGCGGGCAGGACTGCAAACAGATTCTTTGAGGATTTTGTGATTAATACTTCATCAAAAAAACCGGGCGTCGCCTGCGGGCGTTCAGGGGGATGGAGATTTTATGGAGGATTTTCAAGAATTTGCGGTGGCGCTGAACGGTCTAAGCAGTGCGGCGGAGGAAGCCTTTTCCCTATTCCGGATGCCGGGAGACGGGACTGTCAGGTTTGCCTGGATTGACAGAAAGTAACGTATCCGGCGGTGGCAGATGATTTTGCGCATTTCAGGGCCTGTCTCTTATACACATCTCCGAGCCCACGAGACCGAGGCTGATCTC
>OJCB01000309.1_pt1 | contig 19287 bp, 15 predicted proteins | sample 1591501 | NCBI WGS metagenome assembly OJCB01 (sample SAMN05416813, study PRJEB24817) | seawater metagenome | isolation source: Sea water | place: Canada:Atlantic | collected 2013-07 | reverse complement strand
GAGATCAGCCTCGGTCTCGTGGGCTCGGAGATGTGTATAAGAGACAGACAGTGTATTGGCTGGAAACACGCAGGAGAGGTGGATGTGTTTGAGGCGATTGCAAAAGTGAAAGAGGATTACCCCATTGATGGAGAGAAAGTTGCGCTGGCCGGGTTCTCCATGGGCGGAGCAGGTGCCTGGCACATTGGAGCACACTACCGGGATCAGTTCTGTGCGATCCATGCCGGGGCCGGATTTGCCGAGACGAAAGAATACAACAAGCTCAAACCGGAAGACTTCCCTCCAGCCTACGAGCAGACCCTGTGGCAGGTCTACGATGCGCCGAACTACCTCCAAAACTTCCTCAACGGTCCTCTTCTCGCGTACTCCGGTGAAGTGGACAAACAGAAGCAGGCCGCGGACCTGATGGAGTCTGCCTTTTCGGAAATCGATTACAAAATGCGCCATGTGATCGGTGCGGAAATGGGACACAAATACCGCAAAGAGGCGGTGGCGGAAATCTGGACCTGGCTGAAGGAATCCTGGGCTGCCGGAAATTCGAAGGATCCGAAGAATGTGAAGCTGGAAACGCGAAGCTTGCGTTATCCGAAGCATCACTGGCTGAAACTTACCGGGCTCGAAAAGCACTGGCAGCCAACGACGGCTTTCGCGGATTGGAATGCTGACGAGAAAGCGTTTACGATCCAATCAGAGAATGTTTCCAGCTTCGAAATTACAGGGATTCCCGGAGCCGATCTCGATGGATATTCTGTTTCCGTTAATGGCGAAAAGATCAGCGGAGACTCAAGCGGATTTCCGATATCATCCCTGGCCTTGAGAAAGAGCGAAGGAAAATGGGGTTGGGGTGAATCGGGTGGTACTCGAAAGATTCCCGGTCTTCAGGGTCCGATCGACGATGCTTTTATGAGTCGGTTCGTGATCGTTCCTCCGGATGAGGCGCCTGCTCACCCGTTGGTAGCAAGGTGGGTTGATTTTGAACTCGATCATTTCCGCAATCGCTGGCGTGAACTGATGCGTGGAGATGCGATTGAAGAAAATTCAGGCGATCTGGATTCGGGTGATATGGAAGATGCGAATCTCATTCTCTGGGGTGATCCGTGGTCGAATCGCATGATTGAAGAGATCGTGGAAAACCTGCCTATCAAGTGGACAAAGGAATCCTTCACTTTCCGCGGCAAAACCTATGACTGCAAAAATCACGTGCCGGCATTCATTTTCCCCAATCCGGTCAATCCGAAACGCTACGTGGTGATCAACAGTGGACTCACTTTTCGCGAAGCACACGATCGGACGAATTCCCTGCAGAACCCGAAACTCCCCGACTGGGCCGTGATCAATTTGGATCAGGATCCGGATGGCGAGGCGCCGGGAAAAGTGGTTGCTGCCGACTTTTTTGACGAAGCCTGGGAGTAGCCGGAGCCTTGGTAAAAAGCCGTTAGGGTTTCAGGTGACTCATCCGGAGGTCTTCTACTTATGAATTCCAAAACCAAAGTATTGACCTTCCTCCATTTTCCCAAAAATGCCGGGACTTCGATCATTTACATCCTGCGGCGTTCCTTTCCTCTCGGTCATGTTGATGTGGATCCCATGGATGGGCATAAGGCAGCAATTCGGGCGAAGGATCTTGAGTTGGCTCGGAGGATCTATGGGAAGCGATTGAAAAGTATGGCCGGTCACGGATTGCGGATGGACACCGATTTTGCCGCCGCCGGAATCGAGCCGGACCTATTTTTATTGCTACGGAATCCTGTGAGCCGATGCATTTCCTGGTACCAATATCGAATTCAAAGAAGGAACCGGGAAAAGAGAGATCCGCACGAAGCATTCTCGCGTAAAGGGGCTTCCAATTTCCAGACCAGGAGAATAGCCGGGGAAGATAATTTGCAGAAAGCGATCGACTTGATTGAAGAAAGAGTCCGGTTCGTAGGACTCGTTGAGCGCTTCGATGAATCGCTCATAGGGATGCGGGAGGAGTTTTCTGAGTACGATCTCAAGATTGACTATCGTCGACAGAATTCCGCAAGGGACAATACCCTCAAAGAAGAAATTAAGGCTAATGAGTCCCTCATGGAACTACTCCATGAGAAGAACCAATTGGATCTGGACCTCTGCGCTTACGTCGAAAAGCGTTTTTTTTCCTCCCCGGAAGAACAAGATGAAGGCCAGCCGGGCCCTAAGGATCCGGGCTTGTCGAGTGGTGTTGTCGCGAATCGAATGTTCCGCAATCTTGTTTACAAGTCGGCCGTAAAAAAAGCGAAGCAGAAAGAGACCTGAAGTCGCCGGTTTCAAGCATCACTTCCTCACAGCGAGTGGGGCGAATCTTGAGATTGCATTGGTTTGGAATCTGGCGGAGATGATAGTCCGATGGACGACTATCTAATAAACCACATTGGCCACGACTATGCGGCCTTGATGAAAAGGTGGCGTTCAGTTGTGGAGCGTAGCGGACTGATAATGGATGGCCTTTATGGTGTCGGTGACGAGGAGGTCTTTGTGATTCGGAATCAGGCTGCCGTCGATGGCGCTGAGAATGGGAATTACTTCAGCGCCGGAGTTCATGGCGATGAGTGCGCTCCGGTGAGCGCCTTGCTGGAATGGGCGGAGACTCATCCCGAAAGTTTACAGCAGCAAGCATTCACAATTTTTCCCTGCATGAATCCTGTCGGGCTGCTGGAGAATCATCGTGTCGATGGCGACGGCATTGATTTGAACCGGAATTTTCAGAATCTCGAAATTCCACTGATCAAAGCGTGGCAGGAATTCCTGAAAGATTCCCGCTTCTCGATCGCAGTGAATCTGCACGAAGACTACGACGCGCACGGAATCTACATCTACGAACTCTCTGAGAAAACCAAGCCGGCTGATCGTCTTTTATCGGCCTGTCAGGATGTGATTCCGCGGGAAATGAAGTCAGAAGTCGACGGTAACCCCTTTGTAAACGGAATCATGACCCATGATGGGGATCTCCACGAAATTGTGAAAGAAGATCTCGCTGGCGGTTATCCCGAGGCTATTTATCTCGCCCTTCACCATACTGACTGTGCTCTCACCTTTGAGACACCCAGCGAATTCAGCCTCACCGACCGCGTCACTGCACACCGACGCTTTCTCGAAGAGGTGGTTGCGATGCAAGAGGCTTGAATCGACCAGTCAACCCTGTTGCATCAGTATTCAGAAGCTAGGCTCTACTCCTTCTTCTCTTTTTCTTTCTCTTCCTCCACCTTTTCAGCGGGCTTCACAATGACGGTGACCTGTGCGTCCTCTTTGAGAAACTCGGCAGCGAGTGCGTTGACCTCTTCGACGGTGATGTCTTTGTAGTCATCGACAAAAGTCCGTGACCACTCAATTCGCTGAGGGTATTCCTGACTGGATTCGAGAACACTTCCGAGCCAGTAACGGTTTGTCCGGCGCATTTCCTCGATCTGGACGACTTGCGGTTTTTTCGCGCGATCCAGTTCGTCTTCGGTAATGGCTTCCCCGGTGGAAAGCTCTTTGGCGATATCAGAAACCACCGCACCAACTGACTCGGCCTGGGCCGGATCAACTGTAACAGAGGCAAAAAGATAACCGTAGTCTTTCCAAGTATCGCTGGGAATATTATGAGCGAAAGGACTGTAGGCATCGCCCAGTTCTTCGCGGATCCGAATGCGGAGGCGGTCATCGATGATCGCTCCCAACATTCCGAGGCGGCGGCTCTTTTTGATGTCGTAAATATCCACGGTCGGCCAATGGACAACGGTCATCGCTTTCGGAATCTCAGAATCGAATTCAAAGGTCCGCTGAGCTTTCGCAGGGAACTTCACGAGTCGCTCCTTGGTGTAAGGCGGTTTCTTCAAATCCCGCTCTGGAAGATTTCCGAGAGTGCGGCCGAGTTCTTCGATCATTTTTTCTTTATCGAAATCCCCAACGATCGTGACTTCCATGTAGCCCTTGGCCAGTTCGTTAGCGAGCCAGGCCTTGGCGTCTTCCATGGTGAATGCATCCACTTTCGCGCGATCAGGATAACCGAAACGGGGATCGTCGGAATGGAGGAAGCGGGCGACTTTGTCCTGAGCATACCCTCCGGGAGTCCGCTCAAGCTGTTGGTAAACATAATCGAGGGCACGCTTGAATTCGGTGGCGGCTTCTTTGCGGTAGCCGGGGTTGGTGATGTAGGCCCGCATCAGTTCCAGCTGGGGCGTGAGGTCTTCGGAATTGGTGGTCCCGCCAATGACAAAGGCGTCATCTGCAACACTGAAGCCAACGCCGACGGATTGTCCCGCGAAGAGTTGTTTCAGTTCGTCGTCGTTGTGAGCTTCGAGTCCGGCACCGCTGAAGGTGCTGGAAGTGAAGAAAGACAAGCCGGCTTTATCTTTCGGTTCGGTCAGGAGACCACCGCCGATTCTGGCCTGAATATGAATTTTCTCGTCCTCGAAATCGGTCACTTTGAGATTTACCCGAACGTTGTTTTCAAAACGGAGTTGGGTGACTTCCAGATCTTCGATTTCATCACGCTTCGCAACTTTTCCCGCATCGGGAAGTTCGCTGTAGGCGAAGGCATCGAGTTCCTTCTCTTCGGGTGCCGCCACTTCGACTTTTACGCTCGCTTCGTAAACTTTCGTGATCGCTGCGTCAGGATTTTCAATCACTGCATTTCCGGAAACGAGAGCGAGGCGCTCGTCAGCATCGTTCCAGAGTTGGCCGAATAGCTCGCGGCACTGTTCGGTGGTAACGGTTTTCAATTCCGCGTCGACGCGTGGCAGGTCTTCTTTCGGGTTGGTGAAGACACGACGGGATCCGAGACGGCTGACGATCGAATCAGCAAGCGATCTCGATTTGCGGGTCGACATTTGTTTGGCCGCTTCTTCGTAGCTGTTGAGAATGTTGGCCTTCACTTCGGAGAGCTCTGCATCGGTGAATCCGTGCTGAATGGCGCGACGCAATTCCTGTTCGATGAGAGCCATGGCCTTGTCCCAGTTTTCAGGTTTGCAGTCGGCATCGATTGAGCCGTAGAGGGCAAAATTAAGATCAAAGAAGTCACCGGAGTGAGTGTTGGCGCTGCTGATGGGGGCGTCTTCGCGCTTGGCGATACGTTCGAGACGACGGCGCAGCATCTGGCTGGCGAGCATCAGTCGAAGATCGTGAGCACGACGCTCTGCGTTGTCAGGAGGATCAACACGAGTCTTCAGAGTTTCGATAGAAACAGAAGCTTCGCCTGCTTCCTCCTCGTAGTGATAGTTGGTGGCAAAATCGCGCTTGGAGAGTTTTCCCATATTCGGCTCGGGTCTCTTTTCTCTCCAGGGAAGGTCTTTGAAGTGCTTATCGATCATTTTCTCGATATTGGCGACTTCGATATCACCAACGATGATGAGAACCATCCGGTTGGGAGTGTACCAGTTTTCGTAGAATTCGACGAAACGCTCGCGGGGGGCTTTCTTGATGACTTCTTCTGTCCCGATCGGCATCCGGTTGCTGATGAGGGAATCAGGAAAGGCAAATTTCATCTGATCAACAAAGGTCCTCCAACTGACGGAATCCCGATTGCGTTTTTCGCTGAGGATAATGCCCCGCTCGTTCTCGATTTCGTCAGGAAGAAGTTTCATCCCGTCCGCATAATCACGAAGAAGTGTGAATCCTTCGTCGAGGGTTTCCTCCTTGGTGTTGGGCATTTCCAACTTGTAGACAGTTTCGTGGAAGGAGGTGTGAGCGTTGGTGTGATTTCCGAAGCCCATTCCGAGGCGCTGGAAATATTCGACCATTTCTCCCGGAGGGAAATTGGTGGTGCCATTGAACGCCATGTGCTCGAGAAAGTGGGCGAGTCCCTGTTGATTGTCTGCTTCCATCACGGAGCCGGCATCGACATAGAGGCGCATGCTGACGCGATTGGGTGGCTCGGCGTTAGGCAAAATGGCGAAGCGCATTCCGTTGTCGAGAAGTCCCCAGGTGACGGCTCCGTCGGTTTTGATATCACTGTCCTCGTGGGCGAGAGGAACAGGATTGAGTTTTTTTGCATCCTGAGCTGTGACAAACGGCATTGTCAGGCTGATGGCGAATAGGATCGCAAGTCTGGTAAGGCAGGGCTTGGTGTTCATTGTAAGGGTAAAGCGGTTGAGACGGGAAAATGTGTCTACTATTTCAGAAAACGAAGAAATTCACAGTGCGGAATCAGGCAATTAGACGGGGCTTGGGTTTTGACGATTGTAGCGAACGCACTCTTCATAGGTGACGCCGGATCCACCAAAAATGTCGAGGGCGCTGCCAATGGTCAAGTCAAGGCGGCCGCCGCTGAGTTCCTGGACCAGTTCGAGGTCGGAAAGATCACGCGCACCACCGGCATAGGTAATGGGGATTTTTCCCCAATCTCCAAGAAAACTCACCAGTTCGGAGTCAATTCCTCCACATTTCCCTTCGACGTCGGCGGCATGAATGAGGAATTCAGCACAACTGTCGGATAATTGTTCCAGTGTTTCGGCAGTCACCTCCACGTCGGTCAAGGTTTGCCAGCGGTTCATGGCTACTGTCCATCCGTTTGCAGTGCGACGGCAACTGAGATCGATGACGAGGCGTTCTGCCCCGACAGCAGCAACCAGCCGGTCCAGTTGATCCAGCAGAAATTTTCCATCGGGATCGAAAAGGGAAGAGGTGACGATAACGTGAGAGGCTCCGGCTTCCAGCCACTCCGAAGCGTTTTCAGCTGAAATGCCGCCACCAATTTGGAGTCCATTTGGATATCCGGCGAGAGCTTCTCTGGCTGCTTCTGTATTTCCGGGGCCGAGTTGAATGACGTGGCCGCCGGTCAATTGATCCGATGCGTATTTCCCGGCAAACCATCCGGGGGACTGATCGCTGACAAAATTCGTTTGAAGGGACTCGTTCGAAGAGTCCAGGGTGCCTCCGACAATCTGCTTTACGGCACCTTCGTGAAGGTCGATGCAGGGGCGGAATTTGGATCGGTTCGACATCAGGAATTGCGGGGGCAAAGTTTACGCCACCACGGAATTTATGCCACGCAAAAGAAGTCATCTCCTTCGATGAATCCGGATGCAGTCGCCAAATCCCGAATTTTCTGTCTCGCACCCGGAAGGCCCACTGCGGCAATGGCAGTGCCCTTTCCCTGAAAATGGTCCATTCCCGCTGAATCCAGAACAGGGATGCCTCTGAGCTTGTTCCCGATCTGACGTTGGTTCACTTCGTAAAAGCAATGGATCTGGATATCCCGCTCTTCGAGCAAAAGGGCGAATTGTTTTCCGATAGGTCCCGCTCCGCAGATGGCAACGCCCTTTTCCTGAACCATCGCCATACGAGCCAGGTAAAAAGCTTTTGAGCGCTGGAATTGATCGAGGCTGTAGCGGGCTATGGTTCGGGTGGATCGGTTTTCTCCGTCAAACCAATTAAGGAGAACTTCGTCTACTTTTCCCAGTGTTTCTTCCGCTTCCAGGAGTCGTAACCAGAGGTCGTAATCTTCAGCCCACTCCGGATCGGCATAGCCACCGTGTTTTTCCAGAATGGAGCGCCGTATCATCGAGCTTGGGTTCGGCATCGGGCTGTCGACAAACCTTTCCGCGGCGATTTGCTCAGGCTCGACCACTGAGTTTACCCACTTTTCGTAGCGGGCGTATCCATCATCGGGTGGAAGAGGGGACCCGTCGGCTGCCCGTTTCAGAATGCTTACTCCGGTTGCGCAGGCGGCAATATCCGGGTTTTTCAAAAGGAACTCCCGCTGCTTTTCCAATCGCGCCGGATGCGCGACATCATCTGCGTCCATCCGTGCAATCAAACAAGCGTGAGACTTTTCCCAGGCAAAGTTGGCAGCTTCAACAAAAGTGCCGCGATGTTGGAGAACCTCGATCCGGGGATCACTCGACGCAAATTCGAGCATGATTCGATGAGTTTCATCATCGGAATCGTGATCGACGAGTAGAATTTGAAAATCACTCAGGGTCTGGCCCTGAATGCTTTCAATGGCTGCTTCCAGAGTGGAAGCAGCATTTCTGGCCGGAATTACGACGGCAATACTGCTGTCGATTTCCGGCATCAATGAGCTTTAGAAGAAAAAGATCAGCCTTCGCCGCCTTCGCCTTCAGCAGCAGGAGCATCAGCACCTTCTTCGCCTTCAGCAGCTTCACCTTCAGCACCTTCACCTTCAGTGGTCACTTCTTCGATGACACGCGCCTTGTTGATGACTGCTACAAGAACGTCTTCGCCCATGTGGGAAGAAACGCCTTCGGGAAATTGCAATGCGCCAACCTTGAGGGGATCACCAATTTCCATTGCCTCGATATCGTGAGCGATTCGCTCAGGCAAGTCTGCTGGGCGACAATGAACCTCGATGGAGTGGATGAGCTGCTCAAGAATTCCGCCAGCCTTAGATCCGGCGGCTTCCCCGCGAAGCGTAATCGGAATGACCGCGTGAATTGTTTCGTCTTCGTTGACGGCACGGAAATCGACGTGAATGAGATTTCCGGTCATTGGGTCGCGTTGAATGTCCTGAACAATCGCAAGTTTTGACTTTTCATCAGCTCCGTCGATTTCAAGATTAACGATAAAGTTCGCACTACTTTGTGCCTTAGCGATGTCGAAGAACTTCTTGGAGTCCATCTGAATCATGTATTCGCGCTGACTTGAGCCGTAGACCACAGCGGGAACGATCCCTTCGCGACGGAGGCGTTTTGATGCGGTCGTACCTTTTACGTCCCGTTTTTCGGCTTGAAGAATCTGTTGGGTGCCCATTTTTCGTGAGTGTTTTCGTTTAAAATCGCAATACGCCGAATCTCTTCGGCGAAAGGCGCGAAGACTACGCTATCGCTCAGGATATGTCAAAAAGAGATGTGACCGACTCTCCTTGATGGATTCTGCGAATTCCTTCGCCCATTAATCCTGCAATACTGACCACGGAAACTTTCGAACCGGTGGCGTAAGGCGTGGAGTTTGTGGAAATCAGTTCCTCGATGTCGGATTCCGCGATACGGCGGCGTCCCTGATCATTGAGAACGGCGTGCGAAACTCCGGCGAGAATACGTTTTGCGCCGTGTTCCTGCAGCAACTTAGCCGCAGAAGTGAGGGTTCCGGCAGTTTCGGAGATATCGTCAACCATGATGACTGTCTTTCCGTTTACCTCACCGATCAGTTCCATCGCTTCCACTTCAGTGGCGCTGACGCGGTTTTTGGCCACGATCGCGAGGGGGGCATCGAGAGCTTTGGAATAGGCGTGGGCCATTTTCATTCCTCCAACATCAGGAGAAACAACCACGAGATCATCCGTGAGGCCTTTTTCTTTCAAATAGGCGAGCAGAACAGGGGCCGCATAAAGATGATCCACAGGAATATCGAAGAAACCCTGAATCTGACCGGCGTGAAGATCCATCGTTAAAACGCGGGAAACTCCGGCAGCAGTGAGAAGGTTTGCGACCAATTTAGCGGTGATCGGCACGCGCGGCTGGTCCTTTCTGTCCTGGCGGGCGTAGCCGAAAAACGGAATCACTGCGGTGATTCGTTCCGCACTGGCCCGGCGCGCTGCATCCACCATGATGAGCAGCTCCATCAAATTCTGATTCGTCGGAGGGCAGGTCGGCTGAATAATGAAAACATCCCGGCCCCGGATATTCTCGTTAATTTTAACGAAGGTTTCTCCGTCAGGAAACTGACTAACGGTAGCGTCGGAACGTTTTACTCCTAAGTATTGAGCAATCTCGTCCGCCAATTCCGGATAGGCAGTGCCGCTGAAAATTTTCATTTCGACTCGCATGGTAAAACCAATCTGGCGATAACATCGGAAAACGCCAGAGAAATGTGAGCGAAGTCGAACTGAAGATGAAATTTTCCTGTTCCAGTCAGCAAGGCAAAACAGTCAGGAAGGCAAAGCTACATCATCGGCAACAGGGGAATTCCGATCGGCAGAGGCTTCCACAAAGGTTTTGAGTTGTCTAAAATCAATGGGTTTGGTGATGACTTCGTCCATTCCTGCATCGGAGCAACGGACCCTGTCTTCCCTTGAGGCCAGACCTGTGATGCCGAGAATTCTGGTGGAAGCATTCGGGGAATCAAGGTCACGAATTTTTCTGGTTGCTTCGATCCCGTCCATGTTTGGCATGCAGACATCCATGCAGATCGCATCAAAGACAACGTCACCCGAAGCTGCGGCCACGGCCTCGACTCCGTCAGAGGCGGTGAGCACCTCGCACCCCATTTTTTGCAGAGAGATCTTCGCCACTTTCTGATTTACGGCTTTATCATCGACCACCAAAACCTTCAAAGGACGTTCGTCGGAGTTTTTTGTTGTCGTGGGAGGAGAAAGGATCGGGCTCGATAGAGCTCCGGGCGCGTCTCCATGGTCTAAGCGGCAATTGAATCGAAACTCACTCCCTTTTCCAAGCTCGGAATCAACCTTGATCTCTCCTTTCATCAGGATGATCAAATTTCTACAAATCGCAAGTCCGAGGCCGGTTCCTCCCGTATCCTGGGTAGTTGAATTTTCGACACGGGTAAAAGGGTCAAACAAGGTAGGGAATGACTGATGAGGAATTCCCTCCCCGGTGTCTTTTACGACAAACTCAAGTTCGACAAATTCGGCGCGATCCTCCAGCATCTCGACCGCAATCATGATTTTGCCATTGGTCGTAAACTTAATGGCATTGCTGATCAGGTTAGAAAGAATCTGTTTCAATCTCAGGTCATCGCCGACAAGAAACTCGGGGAACTCTTCGGGAATCACCACTTTGTATTCGTTCCCGGATTCAGCCGCGAGAGGCTTGTAGGCCTGATTGATTTCATGAATTAATCTCGAGAAATTGAAGTTCCGGGGACGGAGCTTCAATAGGTTGGAGTTCATTCTCGAAGCATCCAGAACATCGTTGAGAAGATTCAGCAAGAGCTCGCTGGAACCCTGAAGAGTTTCCAGATAGTCCTTTTGCACCGGATCCAGCTGGGTCTCCAGCAAAAAGTTGACCATACCGAAGATCCCGTTCATCGGAGTTCGGATCTCGTGACTGAGATTGGCGAGGAATTGTTCTTTTGCGACCGAAGCCGCCAGAGCCTGCTGATTCAGTTCGATCAATTTGTGCTCCGTTCTCGCCATGGAGCTAAGCATGGAGCGAACATTACCGACCAGAGGGTCCTCTCCGTCAGAGGTAGGCTCTATCTTGTGTGTGAGATGCGGGAATTCCTTCGAAAACTCAGACACAATCCCGGAAATCTCTTCCAGGCTCTTGCAAGCCGATCTCTCATCGAATTCTCCCTTTTCTCCCCCCTTATTCAGCTGAGCTGGAGTGCCCTCGGGATCGATAAAGCCGGCTTCCGTCACTTCTTTCTTCGAAAGTGCGTTGGATTCAGAGTTTTTAGGCTTGATAGGCCGACTATGGTGAAAGGACATAAAACTGCGGAGGTTATTATCATTGCCATAAAAACAATAATGTTTCAATTTTAAAGTTATACGGGTTTCTGCCGACCGGGAAGATTACTTCCGGCTCAACGATACGCCGTAGACTAGGGCTGCAATCAGCACGATTACGGGGCCGGTCGGAGTTTCGCTGACAAAGCTGAACGCCAGGCCGAAGACGGTGTAAATCAGAGTGAGCACGACCGAGCTCACCATGATTTTCCAAAGCTGCTTGTTAAAACGAGAGGCGGTGGCTGCCGGCAAAACAATCAGGGCGATCGCCAGAATAATCCCGGTGAGTCCAACCAGAAGCACGATACTGATGGAAATAAGAACCAGAAGAAGAAGAAAGTATCCGCCGGAGTTGATCCCCCGAAGCCGCGAAAATTCTTCATCAAAACAGACTGCTACCAGCTTGTGGTAAAAGAGGAGGGTGACCGAGAGCACCACCAAACTTAGAACAGCAGCGGCGATGACATCGGCTTGGGAAGTCAGAAGAATATTTCCGAAGATGTAACTTTCCAGATTCACGCCTCGTCCCGGTGCGAAATGCATAAACAGCAACCCGGTCGCCATCCCTGTGGCCCAGACGCCACCGATGATTGTGTCTTCCCGTTCTTTTGCCCGGAGACTGATCATTCCAATAATCAGGGCGGATATAAGCGCGGCTACAAGAGCTCCGCCCATCGGCGTCAGCCATTCCAGATCGTATTTGCGACTGAAATAAATGGCAGCTCCGATGCCGCCGAGGCTGCTGTGAGCGATAGCCGCCGCGATATAGCCGATCCGCCGCGTGACCACGAAACTTCCCATCACCCCGAAAGAGAGGCTGGAAAAAATCCCGGCGATCAACGCGTAGCGAATCAGGGGGACGGTCTGAAGAGCTTCGAAAAATTCAATCATGATCGCATCCCGTGTGATCACCCGTCTGATGGCGAACTTTCCGGTCGTGTTCGAGCCGCAGGCTGCCGCTGTATATTTCCTGAACCGTCGCAGGGCTGAGTGGAATGGAATGCCGGTGGACCCGTCTGTTTACACAAAGGGCGGAATCGCCCACTTCGGAAATCACGTCGAGATCGTGTGTCACCAGAAGCACCGTCATGATATCCCGCAGCGACTTCAGGGTATCCATGAACTGAGCTTCCACGGACAAATCGATATTGGCTGTCGGTTCGTCAAGCAGCATCAGCTCCGGTTCGCAGGCAAGGGCGCGGGCGATGAGGACGCGCTGGCGTTGGCCTCCAGAGAGTTCGGCGAAAGGGGATTTGGAAATGGATTCCAACCCAACCCTGGCAAGAGAGTCTTCGGCAATGGCATGGCATTTTTTCGAAAATCTTCCGAAACGCAGAAGATGAAGCCGCCCCATCAGCACGATATCCAGTGCCGAGACGGGAAACAAGGTATCGAATTGAATCGATTGTGGAACATAACCGATCCGGCTACGCGCATTTTCCGGTGTCGTTCCAAGCACTTCAATTTTGCCGCTTTTCGGTTCAATTAAACCGAGAATCAGTTTCAGCATGGTCGATTTTCCACCGCCGTTCGGGCCGATGATACAAAGCGATTCGTCCTTTTCCACCGTGAAGGAAACCTCATCCAGAGTCTTCGTCTTCCCATATCGATGAGAAACGTTTTCAAAGCGGACGATGTCGGTCATTCTGAGTGGCTCTATTCAACAGGGGCAGGTCAACGATCTGACCCTGTTGATCTGCTGATCTGCGCAGCAATCTCCCGAAGGTTTGCAGGAACATCCGCAGCGAGCGGGTTGATGGAAATGACCTGTCCGCCAATGGACTCGGCAAGTGACTTGGCGCTCGACTGATCAAACTGAGGCTGAACGAAGATCATTTTCACGCCATCGGCCTTCGCTTTTTCGACGAGGGCGGTCAGTGCTTTCGGTTCTGGAGTCCGGCCATTCAGCTCGATGGCTTCCTGTTTCAAGCCGTAGGCGTCCGCGAAATATCCAAAGGCACCGTGATAGACGTAGAACGATTTTCCCTTCATCGGGGCGAGGGCTGTTTCGAGCTGGATGTCCAGTTCGTGAAGATTAGCCACATAGCTTTCCGCTTTTTCCTGAATCGATTTGGCGACCGCTTCATCTGTCACTACCTCTTGCAGTGCTTCGGAAATCATCAAAGTCTGACGACCCAGGTGTGCGGGGGAAAGCCACACGTGCGGGTCCCATTCCTCATGGTCATGGCCGTGGTCGTGTCCATGATGATCGTGACCTTTGTGTTCGTCCTCTTTTTCCTCTTCGTGATCGTGCTCTCCTTCTGCAAATTTTCTACGGTCGAGATCCGACACGATGTCGATGGTCTTCAGCCCCTTCGTGCCGTGGGAAAGTTTGTGTAAAAGGCCCGATTCAAAGGGAAGTCCGGCGTTGAAGTAAATCATTCCTTTTCCAAGTCTCGCTACTTCCTTTGGCGTGGGAGAGTAGGTGTGAGGATCGTCATTTTCGGAAATCAGTTCCTGGATCTCAACGGCATCGCCCGCAATCTCGCGAACCAGTTTCGCGTAGGGAGGAACCGGGACAATGATGATCGGCTTGCCTTCTTCGTTGAGACCGGTGTGCGTCGAATCCGAGCAACTGGTGAAAAGGAGGGAGGCGCAGACGGCAAAAAGGGCGGCGATATTCAGGAAATGGGCTTTCATACTAGCGGGTTAATGCAATTTTTTTGCAATAATCGCCCAAACCAAGAAAAGGTCAAGTTCTGCTGAATTCGATACGCACGGCGCAACTACAGGAATTGACGGGAAAATCGCAGCAGGGTAACTTTGCGTATGAAATCAGGATTCTTTGTCTTCTTCAGTGTTCTATTGCTGACCTTTTCGCCGCAAGCGGCGGACTCTCCCCCGAACATTGTCCTGATCCTGTCGGATGATCAGTCCTGGACTGATTATAGTTTCATGGGGCACGAACACATCGAGACTCCGCATCTGGATAAACTGGCGGACCGCAGCGCTGTTTTTCGTCGCGGATATGTTCCGACCGCCTTGTGTCGCCCCTCTCTAATGACCCTCGCCACGGGGCTCTACACTCACCAGCACAAAACGAGCGGGAACGATCCGGCTCTCTCTCTCGCCGATCCGAAAAAGCAGAAGGTGAAATATGACGCCCTGCGGGAACAGCTCATTTCCCATGTCGACAAGCATCCGACCATTGCATCGATGCTCGGGGAAAAAGATTACTTCAGCCATCAGTCTGGCAAGTGGTGGGAAGGTCCTTATCAGCGTGGTGGATTCACTCATGGGATGACTCGCGGATTTCCCAAGCCCGGCGGACGGCATGGGGACGATGGCCTGGATATCGGTCGCAAAGGAATGAAGGAGATTTTTGATTTCGTCGATATGTCGGTCGAGAAAGAGAAACCTTTCTTCCTCTGGTATGCCGCATTTCTTCCTCACACTCCACACAACCCGCCGAAAGAGCTTTTTGAAAAGTACAAAGCCAAAGTTGATTCCGATCACGTCGCCAGGTACTACGCGATGTGTGAATGGTATGATCAAACCTGCGGCGAGCTGATTGATTACATCGATAAGAAGGGGCAGACCGACAACACTCTTTACGTTTACATTTCGGATAACGGTTGGATTCAAAGCGTGGACAGCAGGAAATACGCGCCGCGATCCAAGCAATCGCCGAATGAAGGCGGAACCCGTCAACCAACCATGTACAGCTGGCCCGGAGTGATCAAGCCCGGCGACCGTGGCAATCAGCTCGCGTCCAGTATCGATATTGTTCCGACCATGCTCGCTGCCGCTGGCGCGGACATTCCTGATAGCTTGCCCGGTATCAATTTGCTGGATTCCCTCAAGAGTGGCGAAGCGACGCCGAGGAAAGACGTGCTCGGAGAAGGTTGTGCACACGACGTTGCTAATATTGATAAGCCCGAAGACTCCCTGCTTTACCGTTGGGTGGTCGAAGGGAAGTGGAAACTTCTCCTCACCTATGATGGTGTGGTCGGACGCTATGCCTCGAGCCATCCCCGGGCCGAGACACGCCCTCAGCTTTTCGACCTGCTCGCCGATCCACACGAGAATAAGAACCTCGCAAAGGACAATCCTGAAGTCGTAGCCCGGCTCGCCACGAAAATCGGCGACTGGTGGCCCGTGACCGAGCGGAAGGTGCAGCTGACCTGGGAGTGAGGGGTTTGTTGGTGTGAAAAACAGTATGTCTCCCAATGAGAGGCTTGTTTTTCAAGGGCTTGCTCAAAAAAAGAGGGGATTGATACGCGGCTTAATTTGCGACGGCCTCTCTATTACCTTCCCATTAGTCCGGACTGGAGAATTAGCGGCCGGGCATTCAATAGACAACAGAACTTGAAGCCATTGATCATGAAAATTCTTCTTATCCTTTTTTTCTCAATCACCTGTTTTCCTGTCACTTCTGCTGAGCCTGATTCTCTGCCTCTCGTCGTTTTGCTGGGAGATTCCATCAGAGGGAACTACCAGTCTACGGTGCGCAAGGCTCTGGAAGGAAAGGCGATTATTTCGGCACCGAAGGACAATTGCAGTCATTCCGCCTACACGCTTGAGAATCTAGAACGCTGGTTATCAGGAGCAGAGAAAGCGGAGGTGATTCATATCAACGTCGGATTGCACGACATGTATCTTAATGCAAAGACCGGCAAAACGAGGCACACACTTGAAGTCTATGAGAGAAACTTGAGGTCCATTTTTAAGAAGCTGGATGAATTGAGCGATGCAAAAGTAATCTTCGCTCTGACCACGGTCGTGAATGAGAAACAGCAGGCCGAATCAGAGGGGTATGGTCGGGTGGTGCGCCGGAACGAGGATGTTGATACCTTCAATGCGAAAGCCCGGTCCGTGGCAGATGAATTGGGAATCGCGGTTAATGATTTGAACAAATACATGAAAAAGGTTGGCCCGGAGAAAATCCTGAAGCCATCAGACGGGATCCATTTGTCTCCAGAGGGTTGCGAGTTGATGGGCGGTGAAGTTGCCAGAGTGATTCTGAATACCTTGAGCAAGTGATCCTAAAATCCGGGGGGCAGGTTGATTGTCCTGCCCGGCTAAGCTTACTTTGGCAAGCTCTCCTTCAATACCTGTTCAATCACCCGCGCGACTTCGGTGCCGAGCACCGCAGAACCTTTGGAAGAAAAGTGAAAGTCTCTCTCGTTCTATATATCGTTGAGTTTCGGCTTAATAGAAGTCCACAGGTCGTCGGTAGCGATCTTTCTTTCATCACTCCGGCGGAATTTTGTTTTAGACCGCCGAATCGCCGCAAATTCCAATCAACCAATAGGATGGACTAATTCTCATAAATATGTTATTTCAATAAGGTGTCATGACTACATTATTGATTTGTCCTGGATCGCACATTTTACCAGCAGGGGCTATTGCCATTCCGATTTTGGCGCTTCTGCTTTTTGCAGCACTACCGGAATTCACCCATGCCGCCGAACCGCCCGGAATTCTCAACCATCAGGGCCGAATTGCTGTAGACGGGGTGAACTACGACGGTAGCGGGAAGTTCAAATTTTCTCTGGTCAATACTTTGGGCAACGCGACCTATTGGAGTAATGACGGAACCGGGGCAGGGGGGAGCGAACCCACGACAAACGTATCTGTAGAGCTCAGCAAGGGGCATTATTCCGTGTTGCTTGGTGATACCCCCATGGTCTTGGTTCCAAAATCCGTATTTTCCGACAACGCCGAGGTGTTGTTGCGCATCTGGTTCAGCTCCGACGACGGGGCAACCTTCGAGCAATTGTCACCGGATCGAAGGATAGCATCGGTCGGCTACGCCTTGAATGCAGGGCCGGCAGGCAAGGTGCTGAATGTCACTTATCATATTGAGAACACACGGACGAATTTGGAAGTTGCCGAATCTCATACTATGGCAGATTTTTTGGTGAACAAGAAATCCGCAACCAGTGTACTGATCTGCCGGGCATCCCTATCGTTCTTTGGAGCACATTCAGGATCTCTTCAGCAGGGTTGGAAACTGGGGACGGGATCTGAGTTTTCCAGTGGCAGTCTCACTTACACGGGACAATTTCATAGTACCACAGTTCCCTCATTGGCAATTATCGAAGGGCACACTACAACCGGACCCCAGTCAATAGTAATGAGATACTACTCTGCGGACGGCGCGACAACGAATAAGCCCTACAGCGTTTATAACCCTAATTCTACGGATGATAACCGGATTGGCCAAACGAGTTCCGTGTTTGTCATATGGGAAGTGGAAAATTGAGACTATCTCAACCAAACGAACTTCATCCTTCCTTTGATTACTCTTTCAAATCCGAAATTTAGGATAAGATTTCCAAATTAAACGGTGTCGAAAACTAGGCTCAAATTTCCTGGATTTTCAAGGTTAATCGCTCCGTCCCGAAAAAGCTACTTCGCCGGTTTCTCTTTCAACACGCCTTCGATCACTCGAGCGACTTCGACGCCGAGTAATGCAGAGCCTTTGGAAGAAAAGTGGACGTCTCCCTCGTTTTGGAATTCGTCGAGTTTCGGCTTAACAAAAGTCCACAGGTCGTCGGTGGTGATCTTGTTTTCTTTCATCACCCCGGCGGCGATCTTGTTATAGATTGCCGAATCCCCGGGCTTCCACATGCCCGTCGACGAGTCGGGAATCGGAGTGGTATTTGCCCACACCAAGGTCGCTCCGCTTGCTTGCAGCTTCGTCACCAACTCACGCAGTTTCTTTTCGTATTGTTCTGGTGAATTGCGCCGAAAGGCCCCTTCCGTGGCGTGCGGGACCCGATCCTCGCGTGCGACACTGTTGAGGTAATGCATGACATCATGCAGCCCCCAGTTGAAATGAATCACGTCCCATTTTTCTTCACCCAACCACTTATCGATGTATTTCAGCCCGGTGTCCGTTGGCCCGCAATTGGCCTTGGGACGATGCACGTTCGCTTTGCCTTCCAGTTCACGGCGGACCTTTAAAGTATAACCCATTGAGATCGAGTCACCGATCAGCAAAACCCGCGGAAGGCCCTCCACATCTTCAACCCCGGCATACGAAGGGTGTGGCGGTTTTTTCTTTTTCACCACCGGGGTTTGGGCGCTGACGGAAAATCCGGACGCAAGCAGAACAAGAGAAACGAGGGTGGTCTTCATCATCCCTTTTTTCTAGTCGGAAGCATCCAGCCCGGCAAGGTCCCTTAATCGGCGAATGAGGGCTTTCATCGCAATAGACGAGATCGAGCCGTCACTTTTGATGTGCCCGAGACATGATACTTCCGCTTTGCGGCAATTGACCGAAATCTAAAAACCCACTATGAAAAGTGCATGAAATACACCCTGTTGATTCTCATTACCTTTCTCGGGACCAGTGTTTTCGCCGACTCACTTCCTGAGGTGACGGTCACCAATGTGCGTCGCGCTTTTCACAATGGCGAGCACAACGCCTTTACTGACATGGTCCGCTGGAAGGGAAAGATATGGCTCACTTTTCGAACTTGTCCCGATGGCCACATGGTCCACCCCACCTCGTCCATTCTCGTGCTATCCAGTGTCGATGGAAAAGAATGGGAAGAGAAACATCGCTTTTCGGTTTCGCGGCGGGATGTTCGCGATCCGCATTTCCTGATTTTTGGAGAGAAACTTTTCATTTACACCGGCACCTGGTGGACAGGCGACGACACGCTGCTACGCGACGACTACAACCTTAATCAACATCTCGGCTATGCTGTCTATTCCGGGGATGGGGAAACCTGGAGCGAGCCGACACAGCTCGAAGGCACCTACGGTCATTACATCTGGAGAGCAGCAACTTACGAGGGGAAAGCTTATCTTTGTGGTAGACGGAAACTCCATTACTCGGAGCAGGACGGAAGCGAAAATGCTCCACCACGAACGGTCCAGTCGGCGATGCTGGAAAGCGACGATGGTCTTGTCTGGAAATTTCATTCGCTCTTCCAAGCGGAACGAGGCGACGAAACGGCGTTCCTTTT
>OJCB01000307.1_pt1 | contig 19310 bp, 19 predicted proteins | sample 1591501 | NCBI WGS metagenome assembly OJCB01 (sample SAMN05416813, study PRJEB24817) | seawater metagenome | isolation source: Sea water | place: Canada:Atlantic | collected 2013-07 | reverse complement strand
CACTATCCTCTTCGTCGGCAGCGTCAGATGTGTATAAGAGACAGGTCTATGTACCTTGAAGTCGCAGCAATTTCCCATGTGAAGGGGGAAGTGCGAATTCGGAAGGCGGAATCTAGATTGGACTAGGCTAGTTTTACAACTTCCGGCCTGTCTGTTCTGGCAAAAAGCCAGGCAGGCTTCCGATTTCTAACTTTTCAATACCACTTTGCTCATTTCCGATAACTTTTCAAACGTAAACACGCTACATGAAATGAATTGTTGAAGTCGTATGTAAAAGTCGAACTTAAATACATTGATTATTAATGTATTATAATGTTTCCGCAGATATTTATTCTAAGGAGTAGTGGTAGAACGTTCCCGGTGGCATCTTATTAAATGAGTATAGTTTTGTTTCACCATGAGATGCACCGAGTATGAATGATTGCCAAAGTTTTAGCCCCGAAATACAATACCAGGATACAAAGATGATGTGGATTGGCATCCCCTTGATGAGTATTTTTGTGGTGCATGTGGGGATGGAGGACGCGATCGGAGTGGTGTTGTACGAGACTTGGTATTATGAAAACTTGATCGCTAGTCTGGCTATTGCTTACCTAATATTTTTCAGTATTCGAGGAGTGATTATAGGATTCGATCAGTGGATGCCTTGGCAAGAAAGCCAGCCAGTAAAAAGATGGATCTTACAATTATTCGTCTCTAGTGCGATCACCACCTTTTGGTTATTGGTCAATGCGGTCTATGACTTCATTATGTTTGACGAAGATACCATTATCGATACCTTGTTTTTAACAGTAGATTGGCCCGTATCCTTATTATTGATAGGTGGCGTGAATTACTACTATTATGTGCAGTATCAATTGGAACAAGGGAAAGACGATTCTTCCGGTACAAGTGTTAAACCTAAAGAGAAGATTCTAATAAAAACCACATCAGGCTACCATTGGCAAATGACGGCCGAAATTGCTTACGCTTACCTAGACAATAAGATCACTTATATCGTGGATCGGCAAGGAAACAAGAAAGCCGTTGAACTGTCACTTTCTGCCTTAGAAGAAGAACTGCAAGAACCCACCGCTGTTTATTTTCGGATAAATCGGAATTTCCTCATTCGCCGAGACTGGATCACCGCCTATAAGACGATAAGCGGACATCGTTTGTTGGTTGAAATGAATCCTATGCCAGCTACTGCTCCCATGGTGAGTAAAAACAAAGCGGCTAGCTTCAAGCTTTGGTTTCACCAATCAATTACTTCCATCTAAGCTTTCGGCTTCAGCCCTGTAGCTTTCGGCTTTGTAAATATAGGAGGGGATTGTTGAGGATTTTGATAACTATCTGCGCCATATTTGGGTGAACTTACATCACCCATTTAATATGCATCGTATGAAAGAGCCTAAGCTACTTTGTTTGTTATTTCTCTTCTGTTGTATGACCAGCCATCTACCCATTTATGCGCAAACGAATGCGCAATTGTCGGAAATTGCAGCTGATTTCCAAACCACCTATAAGGTGCCCGGCCTGGCCATTGCCTTGATTCTACCGGATAGTATTTTTGTAGGGTTAGCAGGAACAAGAGGAAGTAATATACCTGATAAGATAGAGGTGACTGACAAATTTCACCTAGGTTCCAATTCGAAAGCGATTACGGCTTTTCTTGCGGCGAAGTTGGTGGAAGAAGGGCAAATCAGCTGGACCGATGAATTAACCGCTGTTCTGCCGGAATTAGCGTCTTACCTTCATCAGACGTATCAAAAGATCAATTTAGAAGGACTATTGAGTCATCGAACCGGGCTTCCAGCCTTCGAGGATGAAAGTAGTGCAGAATTTAGGGCCTTAAAACGACAAAAGGGTGTAGACCTAATTTCGAGATTGGAATTCGCTAAAATAGCTTTGGGGTTGCCTGCGGTACCACTGGGTGAGAAGGGACATTTCTATTCCAATGCCGGCTATATCATTGCCGCTTTAATGATAGAGCGGAAAATCGGAAAGTCTTATGAGGACTTGTTGGCCATGCAATTTGAACAATTGGGATATGATTTTTACATCGGATTCCCTCAAGAAGAAAATCCAACACAAAATGGGGGGCATCGAAAAAGACCCCTGGCTTTTTTATCTCAACAAAAATACCGCCCCTTGCCAGTCCATAATCCTTTCGAAGTGCAAGCCTATTTTGCCCCAGCGGGTGACCTATCCATGAATATCCATGACCTTTCCCATTTTATGCAATTGCACTTGAAGGGCTTGTTAGGGGATAATAATTTTCTGCTTTCGGAAAGCTATAAAAGACTCCATTTTGGGCTAGCTGATTATGCATTGGGATGGTACAACGGCTATATTGGAAAGACCACTCAACGATTCAGTTATCACGGTGGAAGTACGGGTACCTTTTCTTCTGCTATTATGCTGAGTCCCGATCGAGGAGTTGGCATTATCATTTTGGTGAATGCGGAAAGCAAAGCCGTGCAAAAATTAAAGACGGAGCTTCGAGAAATGCTTTGGACACGCTTTGGAGGGGGATCCTAAAATGATCTTAGGGTGAGGATTCATAACCGTATGAATTCATCCCAGGAAAGTTATTCTAGTGGTATCTTCTTTAATAGTCTCTTAAACATTGCTCTCGACTAGAAGTAACCCTATGTTTGCCTAATTTTTACCCAAATTAGTACCAAAGAACGTGCATTTTACGGTTGAAGATTTCATTGATTTGATTTAGAGCAAATTTGGGCAAGACCATCTGGGCTAAAAACGTCCTTTTTTCGCTAATACTTCGTTCCTTTTTTTGCCCGTATCTAGGGATATGCGCTTCAAAAAGGGCCTCGTCTTAACAAAAAAATGATACTTTTCATCTCCAAAAGCCTTGCCCAAACATGCTCTTATTTTTTGTTTGTTTTATCTTTGCGCTTCAGAAACAATATAATATGATTCAAAGAATTCAATCCATTTTTCTTTTCTTGGCCGCCGCCGCCCTATTGGGCTTATTTGGCTTACCATTTGCCTCTACAGAAGAGCCGGTGACCGCCTCCGCGCTATTCGCGGATCAAAAATACAATATTTTGGACCATACGGCCATATCCGTTCTATTCGGGCTAGCTGCTGTCCTCTACTTGTTAAGTATTTTCTTGTTTAAGAATAGGAAATTACAAATGCGACTCACAACCGGCGCCATTCTTGGAGTAGTAGCGGGGAGTGCCGTTGTAGGGGTTCTCTTGAGCCAGGATACCGCTGCGCAGACTGCGCAATTAGGACTTGGACTGGGCTTACCCGTACTAGCGATAGTCTTTGCTGCATTAGCTTACCGCAATATCAAAAAGGATGATAAGCTCGTTCAGTCAATGGATCGCTTACGCTAATTCAACACAAGGCCACAATAGACGAGCCGTACAGAATTTCTTCTATACGGCTCGTAATATCTTCTTCGTTGAAATCTGATATCGACTAATTCGTAGGTACCTTCTTAGCAGAATAGTTCACCCGAAGCTGGCCGTTTTTACGCAAAGACGTTTTAACATCTTGTACGATTCCCATTGTCACTTCACCATCTACACGTAGAGAAGAAGTAATACGAGGACGTTTTGCTTCTGGTACTTTTACTTTATGCTTTTCCAAGAAGAGTGGAATATCTCTGACTTCAGCAAACTTATCACCCAACTGCATCCGTGGCTTAGTACCATAGGTTGCTTGATGTTGTTTGGTAGGTTTTCCGATGTACAGATAATTCACCAATGATTTTTCCTCCAGCTTAGTCAATTCACTAGCGTAAGGAGTAATCACCTTTACCTTCAATTCCGCATCCCTTAATACAGTTACTACCATAAAAAAGAATAGCAACATGAAGATAATATCCGGCAAAGAAGCTGTGGATACTTCCGGGTCAGCTTTGCCTCTTTTTTTACTGAACTTAGACATATTCTTACAATTTTGCCGGCCAATCAGCTGACCGATGGATGAAGAAATGAACGGTAGTTTCTCGACGATTCCCGTCTACTCTTCACCGAAGTTAGTAGGTTCAGCTTCTGAAAGAACGAAAGGTATTTCTGCCTTAATTGCTTTTCGATAGGCAACAGGAAGTTCTTCACTGTAATCGATACCAAATTTACGTTGGCACAATTCATTCCAAAGATCATTATACGCCCCTTTCAATTCGTTGTACACCTTAAGATAAGTCTCATAGTTAGTACCTCGGTCATTCTTGAGAGAGATAATAGCCTTAGTAGGCTTCTCTGACAAATCAGGCCGTTTCATTGGATTGGCGATAAATTCTTGGGCGTTTTCACGAAGATCTTCAATGCGCATAGGCTGCTCTCTAACGAGAAGCTGATTTTGCGCATTTACCAATACCGAGTAAACGTTACGCTCTTTAAGCTTTGTAATATCTGGCTCTTCTTCCGACCAAGGTGGTAATTTCACCAAAATCCCTTTGTCTTCAGCAATTGTGGTTGTTACTAGGAAGAAGATCAGCAATAAGAAGGCAATGTCAGCCATTGAGCCAGCATTGATCTCATTTTTCATTCTGTCTCTACTACTTTTCTTTGCCATGATTGAACCCTCCTATTTTTATCTGAAAAAATTAACTACCTCGGCTATCACAAAAGATGCAGCAGCTACCATGATCAAAATGACCGTCGTAGTGATGCCCCCCCCAATAAATTTGAGGTTAGCTTCTGAGATTTGCCCGTTACCGGAAGCTGCAAATTTCTCTACTGCACCAGCAATAGAACCAGTTGGAACTCCTTCAGCCATAGAATAAGCTATAAAGAATAGTCCTCCTAAGGCAGCTATGCCGATAAGCCCCTTAACAGAGCCTTTCAAATCGGTAGCAATATGATATATGCCAAATAGTACCAAGGCGATAGCAGTAATAATTGCTAAGCCTACGGCAGCTTTGAGGCCAAAATCGAAAATACCAATTTTCGATATCTCCTCATCCGACATACTTTCAAAGTCGAACTCTCCCGCTGTAGGGAAAGCACCGGCCATGAATACGATGGTGATGAGCAAACCCAAGCCAAAGGCTAAAGTTTGGCCGTGTTTATTTAAAAATTTATACATAATTCTGAGTTGAATGCTCGATGATGATTATTTGAATACGTTGTTATCTGTCAAGATATCTACTAATGCAATTGATGCATCTTCCATCTTGTTAACGATTGTATCAATCTTGTTAACGATGTAATTGTAAAAAATCTGCAAGATAATTGCAACGATCAAACCGAATACAGTGGTCAAAAGTGCCACTTTAATACCACCGGCAACAACTGATGGAGAAAGATCACCTACCGCTTCAATACGGTCGAATGCCTGAATCATACCAATTACCGTACCCATGAAACCAAGCATCGGTGCAATGGCAATGAAAAGTGAGATCCAAACTAATCCACGCTCCAGCAAACCCATCTGAACGCCACCGTAAGCTACGATTGCTTTTTCAACAGCTTCTGGGCCATCTTTGGCACTTTTTAATCCTTCAAATAGAATACTAGCCGTAGGGCCTTGGGTAGATCTACAAACCTCCATGGCACCTTCCATGTCCCCATTCTTAAGATTTTCATCAATCCTGGCCAATAACTTGTCAGTATTGACAGTGGCAATATTCAACGTAATGATACGTTCAATACAGAATGCTAAACCTAGAATTAAACATACAAGCACGAAGCTCATAAATCGCCAGTCTCCATCAATGAAATACTTTTTCAACAATTGGAAACCGGAGCCGTCTGCAGAATCACTCGATGAGTCAGCCGCTTGATCAGAACTTGCCTGTGCTAGTAGAACCTCAGTCTGTTCGTCACCTGTGCTTTGCTGTGCATATACGACGCTGCTAGAAAAAACTGCTAATCCCATAACAAGCAGTAGCGCTAATAATTTTCGCATAGTCAATAAGGTTTTACGATTATTTTGTTTTTTAATTGAGTTCGGTTAGCGGAGAGAGAGGGATTCGAACCCTCGATACCCTTTGGAGGTATACACGCTTTCCAGGCGTGCCTCTTCAACCACTCGAGCACCTCTCCTTAGCCTCACTCGCAAAAATAAAAATTAAGAACTTTTTAACAATAGTGTCAAGTCACAAAAATTGTAAAAAGATGTTACAAATCAAAATTTTTTCACCCTGTATAAATCATAGTTAGGTATTTGATTGCCTTTTAGCATTCAATATGCCAATTTTACTAGGTTCTGGTCAGATAGCGCCAAACAATTTTTTGGCGTTTTTTGTCGTTACTCGGGCCACGGTCTCCGTTGAGACCTCTTTTACTGCCGCAACTTTATCGGCAATTAGGCTTACATAAGCCGATTCGTTCCTTTTCCCACGGTGTGGCTTCGGAGCTAAATACGGTGCATCTGTCTCCAATACCAAATGATTTAAGTCGATATCGACTAAGGTTTCGGCTAATCCGCCATTTTTGAAGGTTACCACACCTCCAATTCCCATTAAAAACCCTAAATCAATGATTGCCTCCGATTGTGCCTTCGTTCCTGTAAAACAATGAAATATACCTTTTAATCGAGGCTCCTTCATTTGCTGAATCAAATCGATAATAATATCAATCGATTCTCGAGAATGAATAACAATTGGAATATCATATTCTACAGCCCATTCTGCTTGCTGTATAAAGGCTTCCTTTTGTTGCTCAAAGAACGTCTTATCCCAATACAAGTCTATCCCAATTTCCCCGACGGCTACGAAAGCTCTTTTTTCTAGCCATTCTCTAACGATAGCCAACTCCTTCTTATAGTCTTCTTTCACCGAGCAGGGGTGCAATCCCATCATGGGCACACAATAATCGGGATATTGTGCTTCCAAGGCCATCATCCCCGGTATGGATTCACTGTCTATATTGGGTAAATAGCAGGTAGCGATTCCCGCAGCTTTCGCTCGCTCAATCATCTCATCCCTATCCGAATCAAAACGTTTCGCATATAAATGCGTGTGCGTGTCTATCAATTCCATCTTTCGTGCTTTGCCGCAAAAGTATAGATTATTATTAACATTGTTTTGGTGTGTGTCTCAAGCTGTTTTTTGTAGTTTTGCCGCCATGGCGAAAAAAAACAAATTCTATGTAGTCTGGGAAGGACTAGAAACAGGGATCTATAATTCCTGGACAGAATGCCAAAGACAAATCAAGGGCTATCCCAATGCAAAATATAAAAGCTTTTCCTCCAAAGCGGAAGCAGAAGATGCCTTTTTGGGTCAGTACAAAGATTTCACGCAAAAAAAAGCCAGCAAAGGAGGGAAGCCGAGTTCCCCTCCACCAGATGCCAATATCGTATGGGATAGCATCTCTGTAGATGCGGCTTGCAGTGGAAACCCTGGTGTAATGGAGTATCAAGGGGTCAATACGGTCACTGGCGACCCCATTTTTCATCAGAAATTTGCCCTGGGCACCAATAATATAGGAGAGTTTCTCGCCATCGTGCATGCCCTGGCCATGTTTCAGAAACAAGGAAAAGATACACCTATATATACAGACTCCCGTATCGCCATGGGTTGGGTGAAAAAGAAGAAGGCCAAAACCACCCTCAAACACTCCCCTCGCACCGCCCGTTTACTAGAATTAATCACTAGAGCAGAATCCTGGCTAAAAACCAATACCTATAGTAACGAAATTATGAAATGGGACACCAAAAACTGGGGAGAAATACCCGCGGATTTTGGCCGAAAGTAGCAGCATCCCAACTACTATTCATCAACCGTTGTCAGTGAATAGTGAATAATTACTCATTAAACATTATTAATTATTCACTATTCATTCTCCATTACCCATTCTCACTTCCTCATCGCCAGGCTAACCGGAGAGGGCATCAGGATTTTCTTCCCTGTATCTTTTAGCTGCCCGGTACTTTGGTCTATCTCAAAAATAACGATGTTATCTGTATTGCGATTGGCCACTATGAGGAACTTACCATTGGGGGTGATCATGAATGCTCGTGGGAAATCTCCTTGGGTGGGTGGGTGTCCAGCCGTTTTAATCGCTCCTGTATTCGAATCAACCTCAAAAATAGCTAAGCTATTATGGCCACGATTGGATACATACAGCCACTTACCATTCGGATGAATCCGGATATCTGCTACTTTAGTCTTCCCTGTAAAGCCGACCGGCAAGGTACTTTCTCTTTGTAAATGCGTCAAAACGCCCTTTCTTTTTTGGTAAGATAAGGCCGATACTGAAGAAGTAAGTTCCTCGGCCACGAAAGCAAAACGTCCATTGGGGTGGAACACAAAATGACGGGGCCCTACCCCTTTCTTAAAAGCAAGCGTTGCACGATCCAGTTGCTTTAACTTCCCCTTTTTAGGTTTAATGCGGTACCCAACCACTTCATCATTCCCCAAATCGGGTACAAACAGGTAGCGATTATCAGGTGAGGGAACGGCAGCGTGGGCGTGCGCTATGGGACCGCCCTCAATCTGGTACGGGAAATTGCCCTGTAAGTCGCCAATTTTGCCATCCGCTTCCACTCCGTAGGCAGCCATGCTTCCTCCCGTGTAATTGGCGACGAATAATTGCTTACCACTTTGGTCAGGCGCTAAATAACAGGCTCCTTCAGCCAAAGAAGAGGCATCATTCAGGTGCGTAAGTTCTCCGGTTTCGGGATCTACGGAAAAGGAACTGACTGAGCCCCATGGTTTGCCTTCGACAATCGTCTCTCGATTAGCGCTATACAAAAACTGCTGATTAGGGTGTAGGGTGAGGAAGCTTGGGCTTTTGAGGTGATCAAGGGTCTGTAGTAACTTAGTATCACCAGTCTGCAAATCAAACTCATAAGCATAAATTCCTTTGCTATCACGTTCAGAAAAAGTGCCTACATATAAGATAGCAGATTGAGAAAAGACTTGCTTACTGCCACATATGAATAGCAGAAGCACAAGGATAGGTGTGATTTTTCGCATTGGTTATCGTTCTGTTTCGAAAATTGACTTTCTTTTAATATAGGCCAAAATAGGGGTTTCAGCGGGGAAGTGATAGCGCGGATGTTAAAAAAGTACCAGCAATGGCCAAGCTTGTATTTTTTCTATCCAACAGAGCGGTGTAGCTTTGTTGGGTGGCATCGTAAGATAATGTAGAACTAAGTAGTATTGAAACCTAATCAAAATGAAACGCAATCGACTAGCCGTTAATATTTTCTTTTTTGTTAATGGCTTCCTTTATGCCAACTGGGTCTCCAGAATACCAAGAATTCAAGAAGTCTATCAGCTAAACAATAGTGCATTGGGCATAATGTTGCTCTGTATTTCTATCGGTGCGCTGATAGCCATGCCCTTGGCAGGTGTACTCATTGCCCGACAAGGAAGCCATCGAATCACAGCTGTCTGTGCCCTTCTATTTATCAGCAGTATTCCTTTCATTCCCCTAGCACCCAACCTCATCGTCCTGGGTATTACTTTTTTCTTCATGGGAAGTTTCACGGGGATGAAAGATGTGGCGATGAACGCACAGGCGGTTTTGGTAGAGAAAGCGTATCGCAAACCGATTATGTCTTCCTTTCACGCCATTTTCAGTGCGGGTATGATGCTCGGTGCAGGTACGGGTGCTATCTATACTAGTTATCAAGTCGATCTTTTCCCTCACCTATTATCCGTCGTTTTATTGTGTGTTCTTCCTGTCATATGGGGGATTCGCCATTTGGTACAGGATACGGTGGGCCCAATGGAAGCAGGGGAAGGAGGAATGCGTTGGCCGAGTAAATCCTTATTGGGAATCGGCTTAATTGCCTTCTGTTGCATGTTGGGCGAAGGAGCGATGGCCGACTGGACGACCAACTATTTGGAGAAAGTGGTATTGGCTCCGGCGGCTTTGGCGCCGATTGGGTTGGCTGCCTTTTCTATGGCTATGATGCTGGGACGTTTTGTAGGAGATCGACTCCGAGCCAACTGGGGAGACCCCAAGTTACTCATTAACAGTAGTTTATTATCCCTGGCCGGTATTGGCATTAGCCTGGGTATTCTATCTCCTTGGGCCACTATTACAGGCTTCTTTTTAATCGGATTGGGATTGGCTACTATTGTGCCTATTGCATTCAGTACAGCAGGAAACATGCCTGGGGTAAAGCCGGGTGTAGGCATAAGTATGGTCACGACCATTGGCTATTCCGGCTTTTTATTTGGGCCGCCGATCATCGGTTTTTTGGCCGATTGGCAAGGGCTGCGCATGGCCATGGGATTTATCGCTGTTTTATTCCTGATAATGACTTTCCTTAGTCTCAACTTGGCCCGGAAAACGGCTCAGGAATGAAGAATTAATGGGGCAGTTTCTGTCCCAAAGCCCCATAAGCTAAAGTCCCCGCTAAAGCGCCAACTAAAACCAGCAATAGAATCGAATAACCATTACCAATCAATACATAGATCGGCCCTGGGCAGCTACCTATTAGCGCCCAACCTAGTCCAAAAATGCTCCCAGCCAATAAGTGACGCTTCACATTGAGTTCCAGGGTTTGAATGGCGACCAATTTGCCATCCAAGGTTTTCATCCCGCTACGTTTCATAGACCAGATAATCAGCGCACTGGCTGCGACAGCCACACCGATGATCCCGTACATATGAAAACTTTCGAAGCGAAACATTTCTAGAATGCGATACCAGGAAATGGCCTCAGATTTGGTCATCGTAATCCCAAAGAAAAGACCAACCGCTAGAAAAGATATATTCTTTAACATGATGAAGTTGTTTTAAAATGGCATTAAATGGTGCTAGTGCTAAGCAGTTTTAGCAACCAAGGAAAGACCAAATGGGTAGTAATCAAACCACCGATAAAAAATCCGATCACAGTCAATAAGGAGGGTAATTGTAAATGCGCTAAACCCGTAATGGCATGTCCTGAAGTACAACCTCGGCCATATCTAGCGCCAAAACCGACCAAAAAGCCACCGATTAAAACGGCCACTATACCCGCCCAGCTATTCCAATTGAACAAATCAGTTGGAATAAAACCGCGACCACTTGCATCAGAATCAGGATAACTCAATCCCACTCCTCCCAAAAAATCAATCGTTGAGGAGGAGATAGCTACGGGCTCAGGGCTGGCCAAAAATTCACTAGCAATAAAGCCGCCGCCTATGGTTCCTATGACTAAAAAGATGAGCCAGGTTTTATCCTTAATATCTGTGTTGAAATACGAAATTCTTTTTCCAGCGCCCGCTACCGTACACATGGTTTCGAAGGAACTGGAGATTCCAAACTTGCGGCCCATCCAGGTGAGTAAAAAGACGATTAGCGCCAAAGCCAAGCCCGAAACGGACCAATGCCAAGGTTGACTAATGCCATCCAAGCCTGGGATAGCCAATACAAATAGGTTTTCCATTTGATAGGTTTAAAATAAATCCAGTATGTTTAAAATAGGGATGGTTTGTTGGAGAGGACTTAAAATCAACTGCGGAACAAAGGTAAGTAAATTGAATCTTCTATAAAAATGGCAGCCATTGGAAGCCCAGCCTTCCGAACTTAGCGTTGATATCGCAAAGCTAGACAGGCCCCGATAGCAGCCAAGACTTAGACTTCAGAAGTTAGCCTACACTCTCGCGTTGGAAAACTTCTGAAGTCAGGCGCTTAGAGGTGATAGCCATCTGTCTATTATCCATAAACTTCTATCACATCCTTCAACTGCTTGGCGGACTGCATTCCTGCTTGTCTCCATTTCACTTCTCCTTCCTTAAATAACATAAAAGTAGGAACACCGCGAATCTGGAGTTGCTCTGCTATGGCAGGGTTTTTATCTATATCTATCTTAACGATCCTGGCTTTTTCACCTATTTCTCCTGCAATTTGCTTGAGCACAGGGGCCATCGCCTTACAAGGACCACACCATTCGGCAAAAAAATCTACCAACACAGGGGTTTCACCATTAACCAATTCTTTGAACGATACTTTGCTACTCATAATTCTGACAATTAATGTTTATTTGCTCAAGTATAACACTTGTAAACAACATTCGTTCGAATGAAAAGCCTGCAAAGCGTCCGCACCCGGACGAAGCGATCAAAGCCCTTATTTATCCTGCGCCTCCCAGGCCGTAAATCCGCCCTTAAGATTGTACAAATCCTTGAATCCAGCATCTTCCATGATTTTGCAAGCTCTGGCACTTCTACTACCTGCCTTACAATAGACTAAATAGGTTTTGTCCTTATCCAAGGCATCTACTTTGGCTTGAAAATCATCTTCCAAAACATTGATTTCTAAGGCTCCGGCAATCTTACCTGCTGCGACTTCGGGAGCTGTTCTTACATCCAGCAATACCACATTTTCATCTTGCATCTTGGCTTTAAAAGCGGCGACATCCACATCTTGGATTCCTTGAGGAACGGCCTTCGCTGTACTCGCAGCTTCCTGGGTTCCGTTTTGCGCATTGCAGGCCAACAATAAAAGGAGTAAAGATGCGCTGTAAAAGTATTTTTTCATTGTGTTTAGATTTAGAACTCCAAAAATAGTGTTTATTCTGAAGGGAAGGGTAGCTGTAATTGATCAATATGCCAGGGAAGCTTGGTTTTTTCAAGCAATGGATTTTTTAATCGAGAAAGGATTTCTCTAAAATTAGCTCTTCGAGAGGCTATCCTGACCTCTCGACGAACCAACTTTAGCCACTTCGGCAAGCCATCAAGTAATGAGAAAACTTTATGTTCCGCTTCTTTTTTGGGATATTGACCGATCAAGTAATCCCAAATGAATGGAATTTGCCACTCAGATATTATTCTTTTTTGGTGCTATTGGCGTTTTTAATAGCTTTTTGGTAAGCCTCTATTTTCTGATTAACAAGTCCTTATCCTCCTTTTCCAATAAGGCCTTTGGATGGTTTTTGTTGGTCTTGAATCTGAGGGTTCTAAAGTCAGTATTCTATTCCTTCTCTACAGAGGACCCTATATTTTTCCTACAATCAGGCCCTCCCTTTTTCTTATTGATTGGTCCCCTCCTATTTACCTATATCGCTAGTGTCGTACATCCAGCGCATTTCTTAGTCAGGCATTGGAAAATCCATATTCTATTTTGGGTTCTAATAGTCGCAGGCTTACAGCTATTTCTACCCTTTCCTCATTATGTGGCTATCAACAAAGAAATACTTTTGCCCATTATCAATGTGCAATGGCTCTTGTATATTCTGGCTTCTGGTATGGTCTTGTCGGCTAGCTTTACGCCTTTCACTAAGGCTACTATAACTAGCAAATGGTTGTTACTATTAGTCCTTGCGACTTTGATAGTTTGGAGCGTTTTCTTTTTTGCCAGCTTCCAATATTTCATCAGTGGTTCCATCGCTTTTTCCCTCTTGTTCTATTCCTTCTCTGTCTACTTTTTTTTCCATAAAAAAAGCGCTTCAGCTATTTTTAAAAGGAGTAATAAAAACAAGCCTACCATCGATAATCAAGAAGTTGATCGATTGATTGATCAATTGAAAACACTCATGGAAACAGAAAAACCATATACTAATCCCGATTTAAAATCCGCTCATATTGCGCAGCGACTGAGTCTTTCTACCCATGAATTATCCCGATTAATCAACGAACACCTAGATAAAACATTCACTGACTTCATCAATGAATACAGAGTGGAAGAAGCCAAACATCTGATTACAGTCAATTCGAGGTATACCCTAGAAGCTATCGGGAATCAATCTGGTTTCAACTCTAAATCAGCCTTTTACAAAGCTTTCAAAAAGTTTCATGGTACGACGCCGGGCAAATTCCAAGCCTAGTTTCTCGTTCTCTTTTATAAATCAGCACATATACGCTCCCGATAACCCAAGCTGTTTTTGTTAAAAGGACTAAAATTGTATTCACCCAATTCATCTAACCATGAAATACACTTTTTGCCTTTTCCTATTTTCGATCCTCTTGTATTTGCCCGCCGGAATAACCCAAGCGGATGTTGATTCGTCTTTTTCAAAAACGTTCAGCAAAACGGATTACCTGGAGGATTTCAATCAATTCATCGATACAATACTGGGGACTCATCCTCAACCCTATAAATTTACTGCTGAAATAGATTTTCAGAAAAGCATTGAGGAAAAAAGACAGCTAATTTCGGACGAGACCACACTTCCCGAGTTCATCTGGTACTGTAGCGAAATAATAACTAAACTTGCCTGTGGCCATTCCAGTCTTGGCTGGTTTAATCAGGAAGATGCGATGCTTCCGATTGAATTGCGATTTCCTTTAGAAGCCAAATTGATAGAAGGCCGGTTATACCTATCTGACCCACTACTGAATAAAGATAAAGTACAAGCTGGGCTCGAAATTTTCTCTATCAATGGCCGCCCCATTTCTCAAATCACAGCCGCTGCTTTTAAACATATCAACTCGCAGGCACATATTGCCACCTATAAGCAATTACTTTTCAGCGGTTACATCACTTCCTATATTCCTTACGCATTAAACTTCCCAAAAGAGTATGAAATCATTGTAAAAGGGCAGAAAAACCCCATCACACTTAGCCCTTTGAGCACCTATCAGCCCAAACCAAGGTACCATAGAATTGTCTCCAATAGTGAATGTCAAAAGGAACTCTGTCTGAGTACTTATGATGAAAATACCGCGATTTTAACCATCAAGAATTTCGCCTATTATGGCGATAAGTTTCCCGCCTATAAATCTTTCATTGATGAATCTTTCAAAGAGATTAAATCAGCTGGGGTTAAGCACTTAATTATCGACTTGCGTTTTAATGGTGGTGGCCCTTCTGATGCTGCCAATCATCTATTGAAATACCTTGCCAATAAACCCTATACTTACTTTCTCCAAAATGATTTTGATCACTTGAAAAGCACGCAAAAACCATATGCCGATGCCTTTAAGGGAGAAATCTACCTTTTAATGGATGGCGATGGCCATTCTACCACTGGGCATTTTATATCGCTGGTAAAGGACCTTGATTTAGCTATCCTAATTGGTGAAGAACTAGGGTCAAACAAATTCTGTACGGCCAATCAAAAAAGGTATACCTTACCCCATACTGGAATTTCCTATTCTGTGGCGAGAAATACATTTGTTACCACGGCGGCCTCTACTTCGGCCTTTCACGGCGTATTGCCGGACCATCTCATTACCCAAAGCATCCATGATCATCTCAATAATATTGATACGGTATTGGAATATGCCTTGGAGCTGATTGGGAAGGAGTAAGGCTCGATTTGGATTTCTTAAGTCGGTGGGTTGCTAGATTAATTATCTGCTAAAATCAGCTTTACTCAAAATGGATACTACTTTAAGAATTAAAACCTAATCAGTATAATACCATAATCTGATGTAGGCCAGCTTAAGAATCGGGCTCCTACCTGCTGTATGAAGACTGCGGGCAGGAGCCCGATACGTAGAACTTCGAACGAGCATGAGCTTGTCTCCGACATCCAAAATGGAATCAATGCGAGTAAGGGTTTTGCCAACTACCGACCAATCTTCGTCTACAATCTTACTACACCGAGCCTACTCCTTAAGCGCCTGAATCAGGTTGGCCAAAACTGCACTACGAGTATGTTAACTGATCGTCAATAGTGCTAATAATAAATAAGTCAGCTCCCTGTCCCTATCAAAGAATATTAAAGAAAAGGTATACAACAATAGAAACGCATTTTTAAAGTTTTTCTTAGAAGACGGTCACGAATGGCTTTTTAGATCGTTATATGATAGCAATAAGCTAAGAAAACTAAAACACTACATATGAAATCTTTCCTACTCACACTCCTAGGAATGGGACTCTGCATTCCTATTCTTTTATCTCAAAAATATACGATCAGCGGTTATATCCAGGATTTGAATTCTGGTGAAAAACTATTGGCGGCTAATGTCTATGAAGCCCAAAATGGCACAGGTGCCACCAGCAATACCTACGGTTTTTTTAGTATAACGCTACCTGCCGATTCCGTCGATCTCACGTTTTCTTACATTGGTTATCAAGCTACTAATATTCGTTTTTTGCTCAATAAGGACACCAATCTAACGATCAACCTCGATCCTAGCCTAAGCCTTGAAACCGTGGAAGTGACAGCAGAGCGCTTCGAAAAAATAGAGCAATCCAGTCAAATGAGCCGCATGGAGGTACCCGTCGAGCAAATCAAGAAACTCCCTGCCCTATTGGGTGAAGTCGATGTACTCAAAACCCTGCAGCTACTCCCTGGTGTACAATCAGGTGGTGAGGGCCAAAGCGGGCTCTATGTGAGGGGAGGAAGTCCGGATCAAAATCTAGTATTGCTTGATGGTGTTCCGGTTTACAATGTTTCTCACCTCTTGGGCATTTTTTCTGTCTTTAATGCTGATGCCATCAAGAATGTAACCCTGACCAAAGGCGGGTTTCCTGCTCGCTTTGGCGGACGACTTTCTTCCATTTTGGAAATCAATATGAAGGAAGGAAATCTCCAAGAATTTCATGGAGAAGGATCTATCGGTCTGATATCTTCGAAACTGAGTTTGGAAGGCCCGCTAGATAAGGGTAAAACCGCCTTTCTGATATCGGGGCGTCGAACCTACGCAGATCTCATCTTTGCCCCCATCATCAAGGCTTCACAAACTGAAAGTGAAGAAATAAAGATCAAGCTGTTCTTTTATGATTTGAACGCCAAATTACAACATAAGATCAATGACAAGCATCGGCTCTTCTTAAGTGCTTATAGCGGGGCAGATATATTTGGTAATTCCTATCGAGAAGGGGATGAAGTCTATGAAACGGGCATTGATTGGGGTAATCTAATTTCTGCTTTCCGCTGGAATTGGCAAATCAACAATAAGCTATTTGCCAATACAACACTCACCTACAGTCGTTACAAAATAGACTTCTTTATAGGGAATGAATTTAAGGATCCAAACACGAATGAGATATCTCGATTTGATGCCAAGTACCTCTCGGGCATCAAAGACCTGGCTGCCAAGATTGATTTCGACTACATTCCCAATCCACGTCATTATATTCGATTTGGCCTGAGTGCTACCAATCACGAATATAGTCCCGGTGCGCTCGCCTTGAAAAATGCAGATCCTGATTTCAAGTTAGACACGATTATAGGCTCCAATAAGGCCTACTCTACCGAATATGATGCCTATATCGAAGATGACATGAGTTTGGGTGCCTTGAAAGCTAATCTGGGCATACACCTTTCCGCTTTTCAAGTGGGTGAGAAGTGGTATTCTTCCCTCCAACCACGGCTGGGCTTGAGGTATTTGCTAGAAAATAATACGGCAATAAAAGCCTCTTTCAGTACGATGTGGCAATACATCAATCTCCTCACCTCAGAAAGTATCAACCTACCGACAGATCTATGGGTTCCTAGTACGGCACGCATTCTCCCACAAAAATCCTGGCAGGCAGCTGTAGGTGTAGCACGTACTTTTCAAGATAAATACGAAATCAGTCTGGAAGGTTACTACAAAAAAATGGACAACGTTTTATCCTATAAAGAAGGGGCAAGTTTTTTATTTGGATTTGAATCCGACTGGCAGGACCAGGTCACCCAAGGAGAAGGCGAATCCTATGGTTTAGAAGTTTTTCTGCAAAAGAAAAAAGGACGTACCAGTGGTTGGATTGGCTACACCTTAAGCTGGAACTGGCGCCAGTTTGATGAGATTAATAATGGCAAACGATTTCCTTTCCGTTACGATCGACGCCACGATATATCTATTGCCGTGACCCATGAGCTCAATGACCATATTACCCTTAGTGGAGCTTGGGTATATGGTTCGGGCAATGCTATTACACTACCGCTATATCGTTATTCCGTAGATGCATGGCCGTCGGGCTCAAATGGAGAAAACTACTTTGAAGAAGTGGAGAGTGGTGGAGAAAAAAATGCATTTCGCATGACGGATTATCACCGCTTGGATCTAAGCATTGCCTTTAGAAAGCAAAAAAAGAACTGGGAAAGAACCTGGACCATCGGGCTATACAATGCGTACTATCATCGAAATCCCTACTATGTCATTTCTGATTTCGACTATACCAGCGGACAACAACGACGAGTGTTCAAAGAAATCAGCATTCTGCCCATTATACCATCGGTCTCATACAGCTTTAAATTTTAATGGAGTGGATGAATGCTCTACTGTAATTGTGTAGAGCCTATCCGTATGGATGATGCTTCATCAAGGCTTTTATTTGACTCAATTTCAATAAAAACAACAACATGAAATCTATATATATCTTTTGTTTCATAGGCTTATCCCTCTTCTTGAGCAATTGCGACGCCGATAGCTTTTCTCAAGTAGTCGAGATCGACATTCCGCCGCACGAACCGGCACTCGCAGTCCGAGCTTTATTTCAGCAAAATGACACCTTGCTTTCCCTACTCTTAACAGATAGTAAAGGTATCCTTGAATCTACTTCTCTCGAGATACAAAAAGAAGCTACAGTACGGTTATTTGAAAATGAACAAGCGCTTCCTGTTTTTTCCTACAACCCTAATACCTCTAGATTTACTGCGCCTGTTCCCAGTGGTTTTGAACAAACCCAATCTACTTACCGGCTAGAGATCAGTGCACCTAACTTCAAGACCATTAGCGCTACCCAAATTATGCCTCAGCCCATCTCCATCCTCGCTGGTAAATATACCCCCAACGGAACATTTTCGTCAGATGGTGATCGAGTCGATGCCATTGAAATAGAATTTCAAGACCCAGCAGGCGAGGAAAATTATTATGCCTTTTCAGGCATGCAGCGAGTGGCTTACTTCAATGGGCAAGATACTAGTTACTATGATTCCGGAATTTACCTGGATTCCAACGATCCATTGGTTAGCTATGGCACCGCTGAGTTGCTACTGCTCTCCGATGCCGCCTTTAATGGAAATACCTACAAAGTATTGCTGTATAGCTATAATGAATTGCAGGAGGGAGTGATCAAGATTCAGCTCCTTTCTCTGAGTAGGGATACTTATTTATACCATCGGTCCTTGAATAATTATTACGATGCAGTGGACAACCCTTTTGCGGAACCCGTCAATGTGCATCAAAATATTGAAAATGGATATGGGATATTCGGATTGGCAGGCGTAAGTGAGATCGACCTGAATTGAAACTTCCTACAAAAAATAAAGTCCCCCAGTTACCTGGCGGACTTTACTCTATCTTGAGGCTAGAAAAACAGGGCGGCTGCGATTACTCGCAGCACCCTGTATAACCCCAAAAAACCAAATGAAAACAATCTACATATAAATCTTTCTAATTAAAGTTCTCTTATATATTTTGAAAATGACTAGTATTTCTTAAAATTTTGTCATTTTTTAAATCTCTTTTCTTTCCTTTGTTATCGTTATAACATGTGTCCCTCAAAACTTTCACTTTTAAGACGCAAGTTTTTTAGGTAGTCACATTTTCTAAAAAAAAAATTCTTTATTATGCTCTTAAAGAATAAAAAA
>OJCB01000306.1_pt1 | contig 19385 bp, 14 predicted proteins | sample 1591501 | NCBI WGS metagenome assembly OJCB01 (sample SAMN05416813, study PRJEB24817) | seawater metagenome | isolation source: Sea water | place: Canada:Atlantic | collected 2013-07 | reverse complement strand
CGAGATCAGCCTCGGTCTCGTGGGCTCGGAGATGTGTATAAGAGACAGGGTTGAAGGAGGACAGTGTGCTGAAGATCCCCTTGCGGATGACGCAAGGATCTCTGGTTTCGGAATCGTGTGAGATTGATGAAACGAAATTTCAGGTAAAGCGCATTGCTGAGCTAAAAACCAAAACCCAGGCAAAGTAATGGACCACCAAAACATGAATCACCTAACCAATCGCCGAAGCTTTCTCAAGCAAACCAGCCTGGGACTTGGTGCGCTGGCGGGACTGTCGTCGCTCAGCGAACCGCTCCTGGCAGCGGGCTCAGGCAGTCGCATCGAAGCCGTGGAACTGCTCGTGTTGAAACAAAACAGAGAGCAGCGTCGCGTGCTGAAAATCACCTCAAGCACCGGCGCCGCCGGCTATGCGGATTTCCCTGACCTTGATTACGCACCAGCGCTGGGTGGTGTCGCCAAGAATCATCTCATCGGGGCCAATCCCTCGGCCGTGGAGGCCATCTGGTCCACCCTGCGGCGGGCTGGTGTCCTCTGTTCGCATCGCACCGCCGTGGACTATGCCCTTTGGGATCTGGTTGGCCGGGAAACCGGCAGGCCCGTTTACGAACTGCTCGGCGGTCCCGTGCGCGACCGGATCCGAATCTACTACTACGGCAAGCCGCCCAAAGCAGAGCTGGAAAATGAAGAGGCCTGGCGCTCGCTGGGGCGAGGACTGGCCAAGCAACCCGGTGCGGTCGTGAAGGTCGATCCCTGGTTGGTTTACGAGCGATTTGGCGACAGGAAAGTCTGGGAGGACACGGACGATGAGGCGGGCGGCAGAATGCCGACCGAGGAGAACATCGTCTACAACGAAATGGTCTTCCGTTGCCTTCGTGAAGGCGCGGGCGACAAAGTGGACTTGATCCACGGCGGGCATGGCCAGTGCAGTGCCGAGGGAGCCATCGCGACCTGCAAACCGCTCGAACCGTATGACCTGCTCTGGATCGAAGAGCCGACATCGCCCACCGCCAGCATGGATGAAATGGCCAAGGTGGCTGCGGCCACCACGGTCCCCATTGCGACAGGAGAAAACCTTCAGGGCCTCGAGGACTACACCCGCCTGATTGACAAGCGGGCCGCGTCGATTCTCAATCTGTCGCCCCCCAACGTGGGTGGCCTCACCGAAGCCCGAAAGATCGCCACCCTGGCCGAACTGCGAGGCGTTCAGATTGCGCCGCATTTCTTTTCCTATGGTCCGCTAAACTGGGTCGCCATGGCCAACTTCTGCATGGCCACTCCGAATGTGTTGATTCTGGAAGCGAACACGCTGCGAGAAAATCCGACCGGGCACATAAGCCGCAACAGGAATCAGTTCTTTAAAGAACCGATCGAGTTCGACGGCTACTACTTCAAGCCCTCCGGCAAACCGGGATTGGGTTATGAATACGATGAGAAATTCGTGGTGAGCCGGGAGGGGTTGGCGTGAATACGATCTCTCGAATTGCTTGATCTCACTCAACCGCATTCCATGACCAAAATCTCTGCGACGGGTGCGGAGACCCTTTTCTACTGTTCACGAATCAATAGGGTATGTTTGGAGAACTTACCCTGTTGGTTCATGAACCGATAGGGTTGTTTCGTTTTTCGATCATTTTGAGATCAGAGTTCATGGAAACTTATGAAAAAAATGCGGCAGGTTTCCAAGAACCCCGGATAAGTGAGTAGATAGATGCTGGACGACCAAGACAAATCAACGCTGACCGAAGCAGACTTCATGCGGCTTCTTTTGCAGCATGAGAACGCACTGCGGGCCTTTGCCCGGAGCTTGCTGCCTGATTGGGATGCGGTGGATGATGTGATTCAGGATGCCAGTGTCATCATGTGGCAGAAGCTGGGCCAGCTGGAGGATGAGGACGGTTTTTTGCCCTGGGGCAAGGTCATCGTTCGCTTCCATTGTTATCGATACCTCGAGCAGAAGAAGAGGAAGGGCGCTGTCTTCAGCAACGAGCTGGTCGCGATCCTGGCGGACGAAGCCGAGCAGATCAACGAAGCGGAACACAGCAACCGCCGGCAAGCGTTGGAGTCTTGCCTGGGTAAGCTTTCCAGTCCGGAACGTGAGTTGGTTCTGGCGCCCTACCTCCACCACGGACGAATCAAAGAACTCGCCGAACGTGGCGGCACCTCAGCGAATGCGCTTTATAAAAAACTGGGACGCCTGCGAGATGCCTTACGCAACTGTGTCAGAGAAAGGCTGGCTCAATCATGAACAAGACTAATCAAGAACTACTGGACGGCTATTTCCAGGGACGGGCGAGCGACGAAGAAGTTGCTGAGCTCGAGCAGAGAATGCTCGACGACGCGGACTTGCGGCAGCAATACTTGCAGGAGGCCATGTGCGAAACGGATTTGCGCAGTCTGGCGCTGCGGGAAGAGAATGTTGTCAGCATGCCTCAAGTCCCCCGGAAAAAGCGGTCGGCTCTGATTCTATTGATGGGTGCGGCGGCAGCGGTGATCGCCGTGATGACGATCATTAGTCTCAATGATTCCCGGGCAGAAACCGTAGGCCGGATTCTCTCCAGTGAGCTGGCCGGATGGCAAAGCGACCAGCCAACTATTGCGGGTGCGGAATTTGGTCCCGGTACCTACCTGCTGCAGAGAGGGGTCGCGACATTGGGGTTTCATTCTGGTGCGGAAATGGTTCTGGAAGGTCCGGCGAGGATCGAAGTGGTTTCCGAGATGCAAGTAATCTTCGATTATGGCAACGCCTCGTTTCACGTGCCGGAGAGTGCGGTCGGTTTCCAGGTGGACACGCGGTATGGCAACATTGTCGATCACGGGACCCGCTTTTCTTTGTCACTGGGAGAAGGGGGCGACGAGGCTCGGCTAGCGGTGAATGAAGGGGAGGTCGCGATTCATCACTCCGGCGGTGAGGTGAAGCATCTTTTCACCAATGAGACGGCCCTGATCGATGGCAAGCAACTCCGTTCCAGCGAAGACCCGACCGCCGAGGGAGGGCTGGAAACCAGAGAGGCGATTGTGGCTCTGGGTACCGGTGGACGGGAGACGTCGATCATTTACTACGATCAATATCGGAAGAACCGACTCAGTCCAGAGTTTCTGATGGTCAAACATCAAGATCCGAATCGGGCCAAACATGGTGATCCCGGTCAACCCACCCCTGTGGATCGAAGGGCCCTGATCGCCTTTGACGTATCGGGGATCGATCTTGAGAAGATTGCTGAAGCTCGCTTGATTCTCAACGCGGTGCCCACCGGTCTCGGCATGGTCACCGTCATGCCTAAGGTCAGCGAATTTGGTCTCTATGGCCTGCCGGATGACGAACGGGAACAATGGCCTAATAGTGGGCTGAGGTGGGTCAACGCACCGAAGTTGGAAGATTCGACGCGGTTGGCGACCTTTCCCGTGTCTCGCGCCGAACAGCGAGCGGTGGTGATTCTCGATACGCCGGAATTGCTCGCCTTCCTGAAAGCCGATCAGAGCGGCGAGGTCGGATTCATGATCCACTGTGTCACGCCGGGTGCCACTCTGGTTCACGGATTTGCCTCCAGCCAGCACCGCGAAGCGGCCGGGCCCGTGCTGGAGTTGGTGATGAGAGAGCGGAATTGAAATTTTACTTCATCTACAAGGCAGGTTTGGAGAAATCCCGGATAGGTGTGTGATTTGAATAGGATGACAATATTGAAAGAACTTTTCAGGAATCAGTGGGCGGCGATGGTGAGCGCGATCTTACTGATCGTTGCTCCCAGTGAAAACCGAGCAGCAGAAAAACCAAACGTCATCGTCATCATGGCGGACGACCTGGGCTTCTCGGATCTGGGTTGCTATGGCGGCGAGATCGAAACGCCTCATCTTGATCGCCTCGCGGAGGAAAGTGTGCGGTTCAGTGGCTTCAAAAATACCTGCCGATGCACGCCGTCGCGGGCATCCTTGCTCACGGGGCGTTACTCGCATGCCGTGGGGGTGGGCAAGATGACGACCGATTTCCGGCGGCCCGGCTATCGGGGACAGCTTTCCCTCGATGCTCCCACCCTGGCGGAGATCCTCAAAGCGAATGGCTACGGAACCGGCATCGTGGGCAAATGGCATCTGACGACCACGGACAAAACATCGCCTCAAAAACGCATTTTCCCGCTGGACCGGGGATTCGATTTTTTCCACGGCACCTGGTGGGGGGCGAAGGACTATTTCAGCCCGCAATTCATGATGACCAATCGGGAGCATCTCCCAGAAGGGCGCGATGCCTACCCCAAGGACTACTATCTAACGGAAGATTTATCGGAGCAGGCCATTCAGTTTGTCACTGAACGGATCGACGAGGAGGTTCCCTTTTTCCTCTATCTGGCCCACTACGCTCCGCACAAGCCGATCCAAGCACCGGCGGACCGGGTCGAAAAATGCCTGAAGCGTTATCAGGTCGGATTCCAACAGTTGCAAAAGGAACGCTTTGCACGCCAGCAAACTCTGGGTGTTTTGCCAGAGGGGACTCAGCTCGCCGGTGGAATGCCATCGTGGGAGAAACTCAGCGCGGAGCAGCAAATGCAATGGGCAAAAACCATGGCCACCTACGCTGCCATGATCGAGATCATGGATGATGGCATCGGTGAGCTGATCGATCTGTTGAAAGAGCAGGGCGAGTTTGAAAACACCTTGATCCTCGTGTTAAGCGACAATGGCTCCGCCAGCGAGGGTAAAGGTAGTAACGGCGGGACAGGCAGCCAGAGCTTTCCCATGCTGAGCAATACACCCTATCGGGGGCAGAAAGCACAGACCTGGGAAGGTGGCGTCTCATCGCCACTCATTGTCAGCTGGCCGGACCAGCTGAAGGCGCATGCCGGAACGGTCCGGCACGGGCGGTGTCACATCATCGACATCCTGCCAACCTGCCTCGAGGCCACGGGAGTTGAGTTCCCTGATTCATTTCGCGGCAAGGCACCCGCTGCGCCCCATGGTGGTAGCCTTTTGTCAGCCGCCGGAGGGGCGGCATTGCCCGAGCGCCCCATGTTTTGGGAGCACGGCGGCAGGCGTGCGGTTTATCAGGACGGCTGGAAGCTGGTCGCTGATGGACCACGTGCGCCATGGAAACTATATAATCTGACCAATGACCCAACCGAGCAGGAGCAACAAAACAAAGAGTTTCCCGAGCGAGTCGATACCCTGCAGGCACTCTGGCAAGGCTGGGCGGAGGAATATGACGTTGTGCCTATGCCTACCAAATCACGAAAAAAGTAACGAGTCGACAACTCAAAAATGAGAGCAGCTAGACCACGGATGGACACAGATGCACACGGATATGCATTGCGGGAGAAATCCGTGTCCATTCGCGTTCATCCGTGGTCCAAATGTTAGTATAGAAATCCATCCGCCCATCATGAAAAAATTGATCACCTCAATCCTGATATACGCTTCGGCATCGCTGATCTTGCAGGCGCAATCTGACGTCGCCATCGTCGAGGGCGAGAGAACCCTGCCGCTCGCCTACGATGTGGATGTCGTGGTAGCCGGTGGGTCTCTGGCAGGCGTGGAGGCCGCCGTTGCCGCCGCCGAAAAAGGAGCCAGCGTGCTGCTGGTCGATTCGCGTCCCTACATCGGCTACGATTTTTGCGCCACCCAGAAACTCTGGCTCGAGCCGGGCGAGAAGCCTGGCACACCACTCTCCCGGAAGTTGTTCGGTGACCGTCAGGTGGTCACTCCCTTGGAGGTGAAGCGAGCGCTCGACAATGCACTCCTCGATGCCCAGGTCCAGTTTTTGACGGGTACTTTCCCGGGCGAGCTGTTGGTCGACCAGGACGGTAACCCCGCCGGTCTGACCCTTGTCAATCGCAGTGGCCGTCAGGCGGTCCGGGCAAAGGTCGTGATCGACGCCACGCCGGATGCGGCACTTGCCCGACAGAGTCAGGCTGAGTTCCAACCCTTCCAGCCAGGTCCGAAGGAGGCCCAGTTTATCGTGGTCGGCGGAGAGCCTTCGGAGAAGGGCAATAGCAAGAAGATCCCTGGGGTTCGCTTTGGCTCGAAACAGCAGCAGAAAGGCTCGAAGGAACCGTCAGAACGGGAATTCCCGATCTATCAATACACCCTGTCAATTCCGAATGAAGCCGACACGTTTCGGTCTCGCAGTCGGGCTCTCAACCTGATGCGAACGGCCGCTTACGACGACGGGATGTTCGATCACTCCGAGCGCCTTCTCTTCTTTCCTGACAATCCGATTGTTCCTGCCGAGGCAGGCGACGAAAACGAAGGGGAGCTTTCTCCCGGTCTGTTCCGCCCTAAGGGGGTGGCCAATTTCTACGTGCTCAGCGCCTATGCCGGTGCGAGCGATGTGGTTCGCCAAACGCTCTTCCAGAGTCCGAGCAGACTGGCGCCCGCGGGGCGGAACATTGGAATCGAAGCGGCCGCTCGTGCCAAAGAAGTCCCCTCCCCTATCAAGCTGCAGTTCCCAGGGAACGCTACGGGAACATCGGACTCCACCGTATCGGAAGTCGCTGCCAGCTTTCGTTTTCAAGAGTGCCCTCAGGTCGAGCTTCCTGCTCACGATCTTCCCATTCTCGGTCGTTGGGATGTGGTCGTCGTTGGTGGCGGCACCTCGGGTGCCCCGGCCGCGATTGGTGCCTCCCGCTCCGGGGCGAGGACCTTGCTGATCGAATATCAGGATGAGCTGGGCGGAGTCGGCACGGCCGGGTTGGTGGCCAACTATTGGTATGGGCTGCAAAATGGATTCACCGCTGAAGTCGACAAAGCCCTCGGTATCGAAAACCAGTGGTGGCCGGTCCAGAAGGCTGAGTGGCTTCGTTCCGAACTGATGAAGGCCAACGCCGAAGTTTGGTTCGGCAGCTTCGGCTGCGGTGCGGTGATGAAAGGGGACAAAGTAAGCGGTGTCGTCGTAGCGACTCCGTTTGGACGCGGCGTGGTCCTCGCGGACGTCGTCGTCGATGGCACCGGGAATGCCGATATTCCGGCGGCGGCGGGCGCGGCCACCCAATACAGCATCTCCGCTTCGGGCGACCTCACCGTTCAGGTCGCCGGTTATCCCGACCGGGATCTGGGCGTCCGACACAACAACACCGCCTATGGCATGACCAATGATGCCGACGTGCTCGATCGCACCCACCTGTTACTGACCGCCCGCCAGCGCGGCGGAGTCAAGAAGCAGAAGCCTCACGACATGGGGCATCTGATCGACACCCGCGACCGCAGGCGAATCGTTGGCGATTACAATCTCGGCACCTGGGATGTCGTCACCGGTCGCACTTTCCCCGACACCATCTCTCACCATCGAAGTAACTTCGATGCTGGCGCGCTGCCGGACGACCTGATGTTTTTGATCAAAGACATGAAAGGACCGGTCTACATCTCCGACATGCCTTACCGCTGTTTGACTCCCGAGGGCCTGGAAGGCCTGCTCGTGACGGGACTGAGTGCCAGCGCCCACCGCGACGCCATGACCCTGACACGCATGCAGCCGGATCTTCAGAACCAGGGATTCGCTGCCGGAGCTGCCGCTGCTCTTGCCGTGCGAACCACTGGTGGCCTGGTGCGCGAGATCGACTTGAAGCGATTGCAGCGAGACCTGGTCCGAAACGGCTGCCTTGAGGAGCGAGTTCTCACCGATACCGATTCCTTCCCCCTGGATGAGGAGGCGATCAAAGCAGCCGTGAAAACCCTGCATGCGCTGACCATCGATGTTCATCAGAAACATGAGCACGACGATACCCTGCCTGCACTGGCTAGTGTGATGGGCAATGCGGAGCAATCGATTCCTTATCTGAAGGAGGCCTTTGAAAATGCCGACGACCTCAAGACTCGCATCAATTTCGCGCGGATCCTCGCCGTGCTGGGCGATCCGTCTGGCAGAGAAGTTTTACTGGAAGCGGTCAATCAAGCCTCGAATTGGGGCGCCGGATGGGACTTCAGCAATCAGCGTGAGAAAGCCAATTCCTTTGGCAAGGTGGACCGCCTTGTGATTGCGTTAGGGTTCCTGCAGACACCCGAAGTGCAGCCGACGCTGATTCATAAACTGGAACTGCTGCAGGCGGACAGCCCGCTGTCTCACTACAAAGCGGGCTGCCTGGCATTGCGTATGAACAAGCACCCGTTGTTGGCCGAACCTCTGGCTCATCTGCTCAACAAGCCGGGAGTTAAAGGGCACACCCAGCCGCTTAGCTATTACGCCGCAAGCGGCGGAGCCGATCAAAAGCTGCCGCAGCGCCACCGGGTGGATCCTAAGGGTGGCCCTGAACTCAATGCCAAGTTCAAGGAAGTTCTCGTGGCGGCGCTCCTCTTTGAATGTGGTGATCACGAAGGCCTCGGGCACGAAATCCTCGAGTCATACACCAGGGATGTGAACGGTCATTTTGCCGCCTACGCCCATCACATGTTGAGCCGCGAATCCGACCTCCAGACCACGAGTGGTGGGGACGGTGATGATGGTGGCATCTGGTTGCAACCCGCCGACCGAGCCATCCAAGAGGGGGAACCCTCAGGCTTGATGGTTCTATCAAACAGCTCGAAAGCCAGCTATCAGTGGCGGCGTGACGGCGAGCCAATCGAAGGCGCCACCGGGAATCGCCTGAGCCTGCCCCAACTCACGGTGAAAGACAGCGGCGCAACATTCGATGTCGTGGTGAGCTCTGACGGCAGCGAGGAAACCAGTGAAGCGGCGATCATCACCGTGACAAAGCCCAAGGCAGGTAAACCCAAAGCAGGCAAACCCAAAGCAGGCAAACCCAAAGCAGGCAAGCAAGGATCCAAGGCCCAGTGGGCGTCGCATGATGATTGGAATAGCGAAAAGCCCGGTTACGAATGGCTCTTCCCGTTCATCGATACCAACAGCGACGGCAAGGTGACCGAGAAGGAATATGCACACTACCGTGCCTTCAAAAAGAAGAGCGAGGATTGGCAGACTGAAGTGCGCGAAGGTGGATTGAAGTAAAGATGAATTCGTAGCGTGCCGAAGCCTCCAAACATTGGTGTTAATTAGAGTTCATTTGTGTCAAGCGAAGCGAATTAGTGTTAAACCGAATTGCATGGAAACTCACAAAGAAGACGGCACTTACGAAATAATCGGGTGCGCCATGACTGTTCAAAACGAACTTGGATTTGGGCTGAGAGAAAAACCATATGAGAATGCTTTGGCAATAGAGCTTCGCGAGAATGGATTTGAAGCAATTCAGCAACAACCGTTTCCTATACTCTACAAGAATCAGCCAGTGGGAGATTGTATCCCGGACATCACTTTGCCAAACCTCAACATTTTGTTGGAAATTAAGGCTCTGGATTCCATTTCCGAAAAGGAAACTGCTCAAATGCTAAATTACTTACGAATCGCCAACTACAAGATCGGTTTGGTGATCAATTTTGGCAGTAAAGTTGAGTGCAAACGGCTCGTTCTGTAATTTTTGGAACACAAATTTCCACTAATGAACACAAAGAGGCACGAATCGGATAGGCTTAGAAACATCTGATTCGAGAATTCAAATTTCAGTTTTTTAATCCAAATGATAAATCGACGACAATTCCTGAGCCTCAGCACCGGTGCGGCCACGCTGATGATGCACAGAGCTTTGTCAGGACATGAACTGGCGACGCAGCCACACGTCCGCAGAGCCGAGGCACTGGGAAACCAGGTTAGTATCACGGTCTTTCATCCCGATGCGACGATTGCCCACCAGGCGATAGATGCCGCCCTGGAAAGAATTGAGCATGTCGAAGAGCTGATGAGCCTTTATCGGCCCGACAGCCAGTTGAGTCTTCTCAACCGACAGGGAGTGTTACGCCATCCGCACCCGGACCTCGCGGCGGTCCTAACCAAGGCAGCAGAATTGTCACGATTCACCCGTGGTGCCTTTGATGTCACCGTGCAGCCGCTTTGGCGGCTCTATGCTGATCGGGCCGGCGACGGGGCTATGCCCACTGAAGCTGAATTGGAAAAGGTGCGGCAGCGGATTGGCTGGCAGCATGTCCGGATCGAGCCCGACATCATCACTTTCGATCGGGCGGGGATGCAGATCACGCTGAACGGCGTGGCGCAAGGTCTGGCCGCAGACCTCGCGCAAGAGGCGTTGAAGGAGCATGGCATCGAGCATGCTCTCATCGATGCCGGCGAGCTCAATGCGATGGGTTCACCTCTCCAAAGGGACGCTTGGCACATCGCCGTCCAACACCCTCGAGAGACGGGCAGCATCGCTAAAACCGGATTGCAGGATCGTTGTCTTTCGACTTCCGGCGACTACGCCACCCGCTTTAGCGAAGATCATCAGCATCATCACCTCCTGGACCCCCGGACCGGTCTTTCTCCTGCGCAGTTGGCCAGTGTTTCTGTCGCCGCACCCAGTGCCCTCGAGGCAGATGCGTTATCCACCGCGCTATTCATTCTCGGGCCGGAAGAAGCGAAAGAAATGGTGGAATCTCTGAACCGGGTCGACGCCCTGTTCGTGAGTAAATCAGGTGAGGTCACCTCAACGGAGGGCTTTCCGCTGCTTTAAATGAACTGGAGGCGCGACAAGTCGGTCAAAACAAGGAGGGGCGATTTGCAATCGCCCGCGGTGCCAGTGCAGGCGATTACAAATCGCCTCTCCTTGGTGAAAACGCTTCGCTCTTGCGGAAGTTTGAGCCTACCCCGTTGTGGCGGCGTTTTTCTACAACTACCAATGTGGCTGTTGTTACTGTTTCTCAATTTCTCCACTGGAAGTGTCGTTTTCGCCGGGTCGACTGAGGTCACGACCATCGAGCTGACCGACCCGGTTTATCCGGAGGAAGCGAAAAGGCAATACACTCTCAATGCTCACCCGGATGCCGCAGGATTTCCCTCAGGCTACAGCATGAAACTCGTGAACAAGGTCTGCCTGGACGATGTCTGCAAGCTGGTGGAGGTCACTCTCTACTGGGATGCGATGGGGTTCTATGAACGCTTGGAATATCCGGAGAGGCGGCCTCTGACCAAAGTGGAACACGATCCATTTACCCCCGCGGATTACGAGAAACTTGATTCCATTCTGAAGGACCGAAAGTCGATCCTGAACGATCACTCGCTTGGCTTTCTGGCCACCGAGAACGACGACAGCGATTCAGCTGAAGACGATGATCTGGATGGCGTCTCCAAAGCCACCCCCGGCGCGGTCAAGGAAGCCGTCGTCAAGGACGCGGCCTGGACCACCTGGGTGTTGTGGAAGTATGCCAATACAGAAATCGTTCCCATGATGCAGGCGATGACCGAATCGCGGTGTTCTCCGGAATACCTTCAACACCTGCTCGACAGCAAAGACTGGCGAAAGATCGAGTTCGCGATCCACTACCTGCTGAAGCAAAAGCCGGTAACCGCTCAATACCTGGATGAAGTCGCAACGCTGTTACCTTCAGCCGATATCGATCATATCGAGTTGGCGATGGAGTATATCCAGCAGGCGAGCCCTGACAAAAACACGGGCTACCGAAAGCTCATTGGCGTCCTGGGGGCACTCGACGAATTCAATGCCGGCCTCGTCATCGAACTACTTGAGTCGGATGAGCAACTGGAGGAGGAAATCCTTGAGGAACTCACCTCGAGTCTTGAGCAGCAAGATTACTACCCCATTCATCTCGCCCTGCGCCTCGTCGAAAGTCGTAAATTCTTTTCCCAAGAGGTCGAGGCCAACCTCGTCAAACTCCTGCAGTCTAAAGACTTCTTTATCGCCCGTCGCGCCAGTGAATTCCTGTCGGGGCAGAAGCTGTCTGCTTCCGCCAGCGAAAAACTGCGGGCTTTTAGAGAGGAACATGCTTCGCGGTTGTAGGCTGCGCCATCTGGGTATGATCGATGGGGAGTGAAGCCAACCAAACAATAAGGTAGGTATCCGCAGGACAAGGAGGAGTTCTTATCAGTACGTCGGACCAGCCGGTATTGCGGGGGCAAATCCCTGCGGGGCGCTCAGCGGTGGCTGATCTCGCTGAGTTTAATGGGGAATTCTTTAACCACCTCTCCACTGATATCGACGCAGCGGAAGGTCATCACAGGATCGTCGGGGCGCAGGTCGAAGTTGAGGGCGCCCCAGAAGTTTCCCTTGTTGTAGGACCAAACGGCGTTGTCGAAAGTTTTGTGGGTGTGCATGTTAGTGACCTTGGCGGAGACGAATTCGTATAGCGGGTAGCCGGGGCGCTCGATCTTCCAGATGTCGGAGCGATGGCGGTCGCCAGCGATGAGCAGGACGCAGACGATCAGGCTTCCCTCGTCTATGCCGTCGACATCGACAATATCGACCCGCGAACGTTTCAACTACTCGACTTGGTAGGATACCCGAAGCGGGAAGAGGACGATGAGAAGGGCAAAGAAGTATGGGCTCTCTACTACGTGGATGATTCATTCACCTCGGTCCTCGAACTCATCGACAGTGCGTTGTTGACCATTGAGCGTTGGGAAGCAAACCAAGTCCCTGAAAACGAGTAGAGAAGGATTCTATCTCATTGATCCGGCACCCCGCCCGGAAACGAAGTCGATATTTGAATCCTCCTCTCTCTGAATCCAACCGAAACGACTTTCTCCAGGATTCAATTATCAGAACGGCCACAGACGGACTATCTATTGCCTCTACCTCTCATGCTTCGGCGGAGACCGAAGTCAGAATCTCCGCCGTCTCGCTTCTCTTCTCGTGGTAGGGCATCCGAGGAATTGGGCTCTGCGGATAGTGTGACACTTCCTTTCAAAATCTAAGAGCTGAAGTGCGGAGACCTCCCGGCTCGCCTGCACACGCATGCCCGAGTGAGCCTAGCATTGCAGTTTTTAACCTGACCCGACATATCGCTTAGCTCAGAACTAAGTGCCATTTTCACGCAGTTTTTCCCGCCTCCCACCGAAACGGACCAACAACCTTCTGCTTCGAACGGTTTCCAGACAAGATACCACTGCTCCTTAACTACCCGCCAAAGATCAGTTTCAGATTGCACCCCTTTTGCACCCCCAAATCACAGCAGTGAAACTTCAATCTCATAACTCGTTGATAATAAGTAGGGCCGGTGGGGTTCGAACCCACGACCAAGGGATTATGAGTCCCCTGCTCTAACCACTGAGCTACAGCCCCCTTTTCAGTCCTTCTGAATTTTTGACCGCGCTGGTTACGGTGAATTCAGATGGATGCAGGATATTTCGCGCCGCTTCAGCCGAAGGGCAAGTAAATAAGCGGTATCTGAAAATCGATTTTTAGAAATTCGAGGAATCGGCTTTGCTAAAAATAGCCAGCTAGCTTTCAATCTGACCAAACCTCGTCCGCACTTCGATAAGCCTTTCGCGGGCTTTTCGGCGGTTGTATCGATCTGAAATGAAAAATGCGATTCCTCCGATCACGAACGAAATTGGGCCGAAGCCCAACACAAACACCGATCCGAGAAATACTCCGATAACGATGCCAAATACCTGAAACCAATTGAGAGCTGGTCGCCGGGCCTTTCTTAAAGCCGACTGATATTGAAGTTTTTTAACGGATTCAGCGTCCATTTGCTATCACCCTCGTCGGCCAGGAGCTCACTCTTCCGGCTTACTTTCAGCCGCGTCTGTCTCCGATCCATCCCCTTCATCTTTCAGCACTTGCGCAGCGATTCGGCGGGCTTCAATGGTGGCCTCTTGAAGTTCCCGATCAAGTACCCTCATCCGGACTCGATGCTCTTTTCGAACCTGCAGCAAATCGTAGAATGCGAGAATGAATACGAAACCAACCATCAGAAGACAAAGCATCCAATAGATGGCAAAAAGAATCGGATTCTTCGAAAGGAAATCGATCAGGAAAACCGATCCGACAAAGGCCATGAGCATCGTCACAATGGTGGAACCAAACAACAGGTTCCGACGGTATTTCCTGTTTTGAAACAAGACCCAGAGAAATGCAAATCCAAGCAGCATTTTCTCCTCTGAGTCTTTGGGTTTCTTTTCCACCCAAAAAGGCAAACACATTGAGACGAAAAGCGCGAAGACTTTTCAAAAAAAGATGAGAAAATAATCCTGCTTGAGCTTGGGACGGGTTCCGGTCAGAATTCTGCCCCGGTTGCTTTCAACACCGCAACCCGTCACGAACACCTGCCCATTTCCTATTGCTTTGAAAAACGCACTTCTCATCGTCCTGGACTCCGTCGGTATCGGCTTTGCTCCTGATGCCAAGGATTTCGGAGACGAAGGCGCCAACACCATGGGACACATTCGGGAGACTGTTCCGGAAATGGATTTGCCGAATCTGGACGGAGCCGGATTAGCTCATGCCGAAGCTCTCGCAGCAGGTGATCCCCTTCCCGATTCGCCGACGACGATGTCGTGGGGATGCCTCCGCGAGGTTTCCGCGGGAAAAGATACCACAACGGGTCACTGGGAAATTGCCGGTGCTGAACTGAAGGAACCGTTTGCGACTTTTGAGAAATTTCCGGATTCACTTGTCGCTGAGATGGAAAGCCTGGCGAAGGTTACTTTTATCGGAAACTACTCGCAGTCCGGCACCGTTATTCTCGAAGAGCTCGGGGAGGAACATGTCAAGACCGGGCAGCCGATTCTCTACACGAGCGCTGATTCCGTCATTCAAATCGCGGCCCACGAGGAGATCATTCCGCCTGAACGCCTCTATGAGATCTGTCGTGCCTGTCGCATCATCGCAGATCGCGAGCGAATTGGACGGGTCATTGCGCGCCCTTTTGAAGGAACTGCGGGCAATTTCAGCCGCACTTCCAGACGCCACGACTTCTCTTTACAACCGCCTCCGACTGTTTTGAATGCCCTTCAGGCCAAGGGCGTCACAACTGTTGGAGTGGGGAAAATTTCCGATATCTTTGCAGACAGTGGGATCGAAATTTCTCACCCCACCCGGAACAATGCTCACGGAATGGAAGTTATCGATACTCTGCTTTCGGATCCCCCTGAGTCTCCGACACTGATATTCGCCAACCTGGTCGACTTCGACATGCTCTATGGACATCGCAGAGATCCGCAGGGCTACGCGGGTTCTTTGATTGAATTTGATCAATGGCTGGGAACTTTGCTTCCGCGGATCGACGACAATACTCTCGTAATGATCACTGCCGATCACGGAAACGACCCTACCTGGAAAGGAACGGATCACACACGTGAAATGGTTCCGCTCCTCTTGAAAAGCCCTTCCATACCAGGTTGCCTTGGACGTCGTGAATCGTTTTCTGATATTGCTGCGACACTGGCAGACTGGTTTGCTCTTAAGGATTTTGATGCCGGTGGCTCGTCGGTCATCTGAATCCCGACACCAGTTCCCGCTTTGTTTTATTCCTACATTTGGCATTGCGAATCAGCAGGACACCATTAGATTTTTAGACAATTCCGACGCCCATGTCCGAAATAGCCCCCGATAAAATCCTAACGAATTCCTCTCTCTATCAGGAGTTTGTGGCCCAACGTGACGAAATTCTTCGTCACAAGTGGATTAAGAGCGAAAAAGCCAAACACGATATCGGTTTTGAAGCGGCTCTGGTTGACTGGATGCTCAATCACCGATCTGAGTGGAAGAAGGAAAGATCGAAGAAATTGCAGCGCACTTAGTCAAGCGCTCCGCACCTTTACTCGTTTCCGGATTCTTCTTTCCCCTTGCCTACAATCTCTTTCTCGGCAAGCTCTTGAGGTATAAAAACCCCCTCTATCACGCTGTTATTCAACGATTCAGGCGATATTTCTCCCAAACTTCGGCGAGCCTCTTCGGCTTCACCAAAGTGCCACTCGATCACAGCGTCACCGATCAGTAACTCTTCCTGACTCAATGGCTTAATCGTCTTTTGATTGCTCAGCAAATGGGACGCATCTTCCCTGCGACCGGCGTTTCTCGCAATCCGCGCCATCAAGAGTCGGAGATCGGGAGATAGCGTTCCTCCGCCCTGAGAGGCTCCGCCGGAAAAACCAAGTTTCCAACTTTTCTCAATCGCCTTTTGATCCCCCTGCTTCATGGCGATTTTTCCAAGACTCATCGCAAGACCTTTTCCCCCAATGGAAAATCGTTTTCCATCCTGCGCCTGAGTTTCGACGATCTGATCGTGAAGAAACACCAGCAAATCAATGGCAGCCTCATGGTTTCCGACTTCACTTTGCTCCTTAAACTTCGCAAGCACCTCTTCCGAATTGGAATCCTCGTGAATCCCCTCAGGCAATTGAGGCTTTTTCGGAGCAGCGACTTCTGCATCCGGGCTAGTCTTCTTATCCGGCTCCATCGGAAGTGCGGGAACCCGTTCTGGCTCATCGGCCACTTTTGCTACAATTGGATCGACAGAGCGAGGATTCGCCATCGGAACTTGAGCAGTGGTTTCCGTCACTTCAGGGTCATCCTCCCCTTCCGGAGATTCCACCGGGATCAATTTTTTCGATGCCTCTGGAAGATCCCTCACTTTTTCTTCAAGGGGAGCGGATTCCATTGCCGCCGCCTGCGCAGTTTCGAGGCCATCATTGCTCGCCACTTTTGAGAGGTCTCCTGAATTTGATTCGCCGGACAATACCTCCGGCACCTCAATCTTAATCGCCACAGGATCCACTGAATAATGCTTCCCGACTGGAGGCAGCTCATCTTCAAAAGAAGACGCGACAGTATCCTCAAGCTCCCTGCGAACCTGTTCCTCAATCACCTCAGGATCAGACACCGCCACGACAGCATCTACGATTCCCGGTTCTTCCAAGAGCGTTGATTCGTTCAGCGACTCATCAAGCGCCGGCCCGTCCGTCAATCCGGTGGGACCATAAAATTTCGTGACGGATTCCTTCTCTTCCCCGGCTTCTCCAAGAGCTGAAACGGTCGGTTCGGGAACAGAGAATTCCTGAAACCCATAAACGGCCTCTTCAATCTCGGCATCGGACAAGAGAACACCTACAGGTGACGACTTGGGCGAAACTTCGGCGAGGTCACCATTCCCTTCAGGAACCGGAGAAACAGCCCTTTCATCCGTCCCCGGACTTGTGTCGACCGGTATCTCGATAGCCGGTTCTTTAAGCGGAGTCGCATTCTTTTCAGGAGACTCTGGCTTTTCGGAAATTGGATCTTCGTCAAGAGGAGCCGTCACCATAGCGATCCCGACTCCGGAGTCACTTTGATTGTACCAGGCATATCCGGCAACACCGGAAAACGCTGCCAAAACCGCCGCGATCCCACTGCCAGTCATTAGTCGTCGAATCGCCTTTTCCCGCCGGACTCGACGCAAAGATGCGGACAGGTAGTCAGAAGTCAGAGGCGAGAGAAGTCTGCGCACGTCCTTATCCTTCAGAACCTTTGATGCATTCTCGAGGAGCTCCTCCTCATACAGCAAACCAGCGGGAGCCCGATTGGAAATTTCCCAGGATATCGCGTGCTCATCAAACTGCCTAACAATCGCCAGAGAAGGTTTTTCATCCCTCATCCAGGAGCTGGCACGCTCCCACTTGTGATACAAAGCATCGTGAATCGGAAGGAAGACCGCCTCCTCCAAAGAATTCCCCTCGAGGCTGAACAATCGCCAATCCGTCAACTCCAGAGCCATTGCCCAAAGCTCGTTGTCTTTTGCGATCTCTGAAGCCTGGAGCACATACTCTCCGGATTTCATCGCCCCCCTGAACAGCTCCTCCCAAATCGCCTGACGGGAGACATCTTTCATTTGATAGACTTCCTCAGCCAATCCGCAAACGAACCCGGCAAGACCTTCCGTGCCCGTGTAATCAAGCGCACAAACTGGCTTTCCGAGCGCCTCCGCCTCATCATGAAGACGATCCATCAAGCGTGGTAGCAAACCAAGACATTGAGGGGCTTCTTCAAAGTCTTCGCGAAGAACCCGGGCCAGCTTTCTAATCTTGGGTTTCGAGGCCGAGGGTAAAGTTCGCTCATTGACACGGGCAGCAACTACCGAATTGATGGTCCGCTTGTCAGGATAGGGAACGGAACAGAAAAGGGCATCAGAAGGGTCCAACTGGCTGTTCGCTACGATGCCACAAATGATATCGTGAACCCAGGATCGATAGGTCAAAGCAAATAGAACACTTCTGGTTCCGATCATCTCTTTCAGAAACCCCAGAGAATCCCGTTGATGTCCAGAATCCACGGAGCGGTTTACCTCTCGCTTACAACGTTTCCTGTCTTCAAACAGATTCTCGAGCCCATCGACAAGGACAACAATCTTGATTGCCGAAAGCCCGGCGGTCCCCTGCTCAAGCCCTTTCAAAAGAGCACTGAGTCGTCGCCCCACTCCAACTGGATCAGATTCGGCAAGGTTCGCCAAACGGTTCCCCAGCTTTGCATAGGACGACTGACTTCGAAACGATGGGTGATTCTCAAGAACTGCGCGAATGCAGCTCTTTGCAATGGTGCTGGGCGTGTCGCGTGAAGTTAGCCGAACCGGTACAAGGAGAGGCAGTTGATTCCCTCTTTGCAATCGACTCAGGCGAGATACAAGAGACAGTTCAACCAAGCCGCGCTTCCCGACACCGCTTGGTCCTTGAACAAAAATGAGAGGCCAACGGTTACGGGAACGCAATTCTAAAAGCAACTGCCCGCATTCATTCGTCCTGCCAAAGGAAACAGGATTCAAACTGTCTACGCCATTTTCTGAAAGAATCATTTCGGGGATAAACGCTCCTCCACCGTCGGAAAATGGGCAGGAGGCTTACGTAAGTATACCGAGAATACTGACTTATGTCTACGATAATTATTGTGCTTTTAATAATTATTATACCCAAACTATGTGCTCTTCTTTCAATTTCGAAAGAGCGGATATCAAAACGCAGTTGGCCGGTGGAATTGTCGCAAAACAAAGACCACCGGCCGGGGAACGGTATCACTACGGGAAATTTTTAACGCAAAGCAGAACCATTTGAGTCCAATCCTGCAAACTCAAAGTGACTGGAATCTTCAATAGGCTCGCCCACACCGGAACAACTCCCGAAAAGAATGCTTTCCTCGCGGGTATTTTGCTCGAAATCTAATTCGTTAAGGGCACCTCCCAGCTCTGCACGGATTTCACCGAAATAGTTCAGCGCATTCAATTCACTGAGACTGAGCAGAAGCCCGCGCGCCGCGTCCGGGTTTTTGGTATTCCCACGATAGACCTGCTCAAAAATGCTCATCGCCTCTTCATTTCTCCCTGTTGCGTAAAGGTTCCAGGCTTTGATATTCTTCACCTCAGATTCCAGACTCCCGAATTTCTCTGCTTCATCGATGAACCAAAGACTGGATCGATACCGCTCTGAAAAGTGAGCCTCTTTAGCTGCAGCATAAAGCATTCGCTTACGATCCTGAGCATGAATCCCCTTCCCGGCGGCCTGACGCGCCCTCTCCTGCTTAATGAATTCCACGGCACTGGGCAGCTCTTCTTCCTGCTTTTTCGCCGCTTTGCGGGTTGCCGGAACCTCTATGGCAGTTTCATTCTCTGAATTCAACTTCTGTCTCGCCACCTCAAGCCTGTCTCTTATACAC
>OJCB01000296.1_pt1 | contig 19829 bp, 21 predicted proteins | sample 1591501 | NCBI WGS metagenome assembly OJCB01 (sample SAMN05416813, study PRJEB24817) | seawater metagenome | isolation source: Sea water | place: Canada:Atlantic | collected 2013-07 | reverse complement strand
ATCTACACTATCCTCTTCGTCGGCAGCGTCAGATGTGTATAAGAGACAGCTGTATACCTTTCTCCACGAATGCCAATCTCTTCTTCAAAAGTCAGATTCTCAAGTTCTCCACCTAATTCGGTGGCTTTCTTCAATGAGCCATTCAATTTCCTAATTAATCTCTCCTTCAGGGCTCTCTCAGCGTTTCTAAGAGCAAAAAACGCTTCAATATTTCCCTCCGCTAGTTCAGCCAATTTTTGATTCATAAGGTTACTAGAATTTTGATTTGTAAGACGCTTTATGAGGTTGAAATACTGAACAATACTTTCCCGAACAATTGGAATTGCTGCTGCTTCCTTGTGACAGTTGTCGAGCCATTCAACAATATCGCCACTATAGGAGGCGGAGATGAGGTCAATCTTTTTCCCCTTTTCTATCTTTTTACGTGTCACTTCATCAGGACCTTCCCCATACAAAGTCAAATAGATCAGAACGTCTCCTTCGCTCAACCAATTTGCGTATCGGACCAACTGGTTTTCCTGATCTGCGGCATAGATTTTATTTTCAATTGCGACGCTTCTGCCTTTCCCGTCTTGAATCAGAATATCCATTCGCCCTCCGGCGGCATCAGTCTTCGGACCGAGGTATTTTTCCAGCTTTATGGTTGAAGTCTTTGTATCGATCCGGCCTGTCAGTTCCATCTTCTCAAGAAATGCCTTCAAAAATACATCCCCTTGTCCGTGCGATCCATTCGGACTCAAAATATCCCCAAGAAGAGCAGAATGAGTTCCAACCTCGTAGTGTCCGATCCGCAGAATTTCGAAAAGGTTGAAATTCTCTCCTGTCAAACGCGCACACTCCTCCTGCTGATCCACAATATGCGCGGATTCCCAAAGCAATTGGCGACAGTCAGACATGATATTTACTTCGGCTGTGCCTTTTTCACTCACTTCATTCATCTAATCATTTCTCAACATTGCCACCCCGAAACTTCTCCCAGATCCTCACCAGCGCCAGAGTATCCAGCTCACAATACGTAAGCAACTGTTCCTCAATTTCCTGTTTCCTGACATCCGTTGTCCCCGGCAATAGAATCTCCTTATACGCCTCAACTGCCATTCCTCCATCGCTTACGCCGTCGAGGTCACCGTAGGAGAGATCGGGACAGATAGCCGGAAGAACAGCCTTCAAGCTCCAACTGCCGTGCTGATCCGGGTGGTAGTAGTGGTTTCTTGCCACCGGGAGTAGATCAACCACCCGCTCGATGATGGCGGTGAGACCATCCGCATATTCCGGAAACCGTTCGGCGAGTTCTCTCATCACCCGCTTTTCAAAGCCGGCATTGTAGACAAAAACGGGACCAGTGGATCCACATGCTTTGATAAGTGAACTGGCTAGACTTCCTGAGGGATCAGACCCGCTCAGGTCAAGAAAGGCCTCATGCTGCGTTTCATCTGATTCATACAGATGATGCAGACTGTATTGAAAGGGAATCTGCTGATAGGGGCGTGTGCCTTTCCAAATCGGGACAGCCAGCATCACCGTTTCAAAGTCCAGGAAAAAGGCCGGATAGCCCAGGTTAGCCAAAGCGTTCGTTGCGCCCTCCTGGTCGAAGTAGGCTTCACCGAGAAGGGATTGATCTTTCACTCTCAGCTGCGGTGCAGACAAATACTCATTCGGCACCTCCCGAAGATCCTCAATTCCCTGGGCGATGATGTTTGCCTTTTTGGGGTTTCGGAAATTTGGTAATGAACTCAGAGGGAACCTCACCTCCTCTTCATCCCGATTGCAGTGCCCGATGAAGGGACAGTCGTAAGGCTGAGAACAATGATCACCTGTCTCGACCTCGGGCTCGGCTGTCATTTTGACGACAGTCTGGGCATCATCAAGCCAACCGGCGACTTCGTCCCGACGCGACCGGGCATCGTCCGTCAGATCCACTTCGTAAAGCAATCCTTTGTAGTCACCGTCTCCCTGATAAACGAACTGGTTATCGACATGAGCCAGCGAAATCGAGGAGAGTTTGATTCCGGCGGATTCAGCCACAAAATTCTGCACCGCGATATCATCGTGGTAGATCTCTTTTACGGAGGTAGATGCCTTCACCTCGACCATCCTCCAGCTTACCCCCTCATCGGTTTTCTCCGGGATCATCACGTCCGCGAAGGCCAGGGCTCCGGCTGCCTGCATTCCCGCCTCAAATACGATCCTGGATCCGTCCTGCAAATGCTTGGCACTCTCGGCAAAGGCCTTTGAGAATCCCAGTTCTTCGATATCAATCAGGACTGCGTTTCCCTCCTCGTTATAAATATCCTGAGAGACATCCCCCACTTCGTATCCAATCGCGAAGGCCATCTCCGATCCGGAATCGTCACGCAGCTCCTTCCGGTGCACTTCCAGCCAGAGGCGTTTGTGACATTGGCGGTAAGCCATGATTTTTGATTTGGATAGGTTCGGCATGAATTTCTTTAAAGGGACTGCTGTAGTTCTTATGCCGCGGAATTTGAATCATTGCGGGAAAGTCTCAGGATTCTTTACCGCTTAAATTAACGGAGGGGTAGGACAAAGACAGGGGCATACAATAAAAAAGCATCAGTTCAGTGTTGTCTCCTTCCCATCAGGAAGCAATGCAGCAGTCCCCTCCCGGACCACAACATCCTCATTTTTAAAAAAGAACAGTTTCGACGTTGCAAGGCCTACACCGCGAATTCAGATCCGAATTCACGCAAAGCAACATCAACCTGTTTATTCAAAATGAGAGATCTACCATTCGTTACTATCAAAGAAATCCTGACCGATGACCCCTGCCTTCCCCTTCTCGGAACTGTCTTCCGCTGTGTCGACGACGAATTTGATTCGCCGGACAGAGTGGGAGAAGTCTTCGGAACCGCTCCCGAGGAAAGTGGGGAGTATCTCCTGACCGAAATTCACTTTTCCACTCAGGGATTCGTCGGGAACTTTCGAGAATTCCCACCATGCGCACACCATTACGGGTTTCAGCTCCGTCGTTTTGAGACTCTTACCGGACCTCATCCCAATTCATTCCCCTCCGGACCTGAGAAAAGCAGGATCAGCCGGGCAAAGTTCGCTCTCCGGGAGTATCAGCCGCCCGGTCTCGACAGCGTCCTCTATACGGAGATTCTGCGACCGGAAGATCAATTGCCGGTTTTCGTCTACAACTTTGAACCGAGAATTCTAGAGTATCCGGTTACTCCATTTCCCCACCTGTAGGTGTCGAACTGGCAACACCCCTCAAGCTGTGATACCGCTTTCCCCATGGCTCGCTGGTTTTACAATCGTCCCGAAGAATGTTGCGACGAATCCGAAGTGAAAGTCGCGACCAAGCTGCGTCGACTCAGCAAGCGGTGGACGATCCGGTGGGGTTTCTATTATGAGGATAACAATGGAGTGCGGCGCGAGGGGGACTTTCTCCTCTTCGATCCCAGGCACGGGTTGCTCGTCCTGGAAGTGAAGGGCTTCCGGCTCCGCGGATTCGCGCCAACCGGGAAATGGGAAGGCGATCCCGGGAGCAACAAGGATCATCCGATCTACCAGCTCGATCAGGAATTCGCAGCTGTCCTGAAAGCGCTCGAAAATGTTCAACCCGGCTGGCGACCCGTCTCCAAGGCGCTCTGTCTTCCCAACGAGGTGATTCCCGAGGGTCAGAAGACCTACCAGGACATTCCCCGCGAGCTCATCGTCGATGGTCGTGATCTCGAAAAGATCGACTCGATCTTTGGACGATTCTTTGGCGGGGAGCAGCCGCGCAACATTGAGCAGCACCGCGATGTCTTTCTGCAGGCCTATGGTAAGGGTGGCAGCCCGGAGGAGCTGAAACATTTTATCGACCACAACGAGGTCATCTTTCGCAAGCAACTCACACGCCAGTATCAGCTTCTCGATATCCTTGAAGGCAATCAACAGCTCTTCATCGAAGGCGGCGCGGGAACGGGCAAAACCTGGAACGCGGTGGAAAAAGCGGCTCGACTGGCCGAAGCAGGAGACGGTGCCGATGTGCTCCTGCTCTGCTACAACATCGCACTCGGACGTTTTCTTCGAGATCTCGTGAAGCGTCGCCCACTTAACCAGGGTTCCATCACTGTGTTCCAATGGGAGGAATTGGCCGATCATATTCTGGATGCCTGTGGGATGGAGAACGAGCCTCCAGCGGCGGATGCCAGTTACGAGAAGAAGCAGCAATACTTTGACCACGACCTTCCCGGGCTCCTTCTCGAATGTGTCCGGGAAGAAGAGTTTGCCGATCGGCTCCCCCGCTTCGATGCCCTCGTCGTCGATGAGGCGCAGGACCATGACACGGCATTTCCGGAGGCCCTAAATGATAGTGGACTCCACACCGAGTGTGGATGGTGGTCGATCTACTTCGCGCTTTTGAACAACGGAACGAAAGCTCCCGCAACGCTCTTTTTCGATCAGGCCCAGCGCCCACCCTTCCGAGGATCGGGAGGATTCGATGCGCAAATTCTTGCCGAACAGCTCAGCCAGCCAGCCTTCGCCCGACTGCCGCATGCCCTTCGCTACACGCAACCGATCTATGATTTCCTGCAGACGCTCAACGCCCCGGGCACGGAGCGACTCCTTGAGCAGCTCTGCGAACCGGACGACCTCCCCGAAGGACCCGAGGTCGTGGCGGTTGACCTTAATGACCCCTCTCCTGATCAAGTTTGCACCGCCGTGGAGGAGATCATCAGAAGCTGGGTCGATGATGGCTACTGCCAGCCGGAAGACATTCTGATTCTCCACGCTCGCACTCAACTGAATGACAGCGCCCTCGGTGCCTGCGATTCGCTGGGTGGATTGCCACTCGTCGAATATGGAGATTCCGGGATCGGAGATAAGAAATGTATCCGACACCTTTCGATTAACCGGGCTAAGGGCCTCGACTCGCTCGCGGTAATCATAATCGGCGTGTGGCCTTTCCAGAAGATCCGACAATCCGACGGCCAGTATACCTATTTCATGGGAGCGAGCCGAGCGAAGCAGTTGCTCGGAATTGTGCACAGCTAGACGACGACAAGATTACCCACTCGAAACGATTTGATGACCGAAGAAGACTTCCAGAATTTTGCCAACCACGTCGATTGGACTTTCGCCAAGAGCGTTCCAAACTGGCCGCATTTCTACATCGTGGAGAAGGAGCTCGATGATCTTGATGCCTACGCGGCCGCCCGGGTCTTCATCCGCGATCAAGGGTATGACGGCCACTTCTTCGATCTGGACGTTCGTTACTACGATGTTGATGGATGGACCTACTGGTCATCGCCTCTAGCCAAGCCGGTCGAAGATCAATACATGATCAACCGCTGTCGGAAGGAATATACTTGGGATGCACTTTCCAGTGCGGGTGAGTTACCATCCGAAGAGTTCCAGGAAGAAGGTCTGTCGCTCTCCCCGGTATTGGAGGATCAAGATTTTCAATCCCTGGTTCGAGATTCGAGAGGAAGCGCCTTCACCGTGTTCGATGTGCTCGGCACTGCCGACTATGAGATTCGGCACAGCAATGTCCTCTCATGGCTGCTCGACCGGGAGGGCAACCACGGGAAGGGATCGTCCTTTCTGGAGATGCTCTGGGAGGAGATCTCGCGCGAACATACCGTGCCCTCCTGCACGTTCGGGAATTACCAGGTGTCCCGGGAGGGTGAAAACGAGGACGAGAAGATCGACCTCCTGCTCGTTTCGGAGGAACGGGAGTGGATAATCGTAATCGAGAACAAGCTCTTCTCCCCGGAAACCGGCGACCAGCTCGACCGTTACTTCCGCTACATCGAGTCCCGCTACGGCGATATCCCGGAGCGCTTTTACTTCTATCTCACGCCGGACGGGATTTCACCGGACCGGGAGGAAGACGAGGCCCGCTGGTTACCCATCAGCTACCAGTTCATCCGGACATCCGTGGCCCAGTTCGCGAATGGCAACCTTTCCGACCGGATCCAAGATTTCCTCGCACAGTATCTCGAGCACATCGATCGGAACGTGCTCAAAGGAACTGAAAAGGTGGAGCGGCAGCGCAACGTGCTGCGACGTCACGCCAAGCTTTTCCACGCGCTGCCATTCCTGCTCAACACGGATTCCGTTTTGAAGCAGTACGACGACGAGGAGTTCGAGCAACTCAAGTCGATCCTTGCTGTACAGAACGAGGTTGAGAGAGAGCTCTTCGATTTCGCCAAGCAGATGCGAGCCAAACATGGCTACCGCAGGTATTCCGGTCTCGGGCATTGGTTCACGATTGAACCGCCCCAACTCCGTGAAAGGCTGAGTGGTTCCGGATTGCTGGAATCGGAGGAGGAGTTACCGATCGTCTTTGCTTTTGACTCGAGACCGGATTGGTTTGCCGTAGAGATGTGGCTTTACAAGAAATCACCCCTCTACCGGAAAGTTCGTGGCCAGACCTCTCGCATCTCCGAGGAAGGCCCGGAGCAGAATCGTAGTGATCTACACCTAGTCGAAGTGCTTTTCCGCCGAACAGTCGTCCACTCTGACCAGATCATCGAGGAAAGCCTCGACCAGCTGAAGGAGCGCATTGCCTCTTATTTTGACACACAGCTGCGCGCTGACCTGGAAAAATCTGTCGACGCCATCTGCTCCCAGCTGGAGTCGATTACCCGGTTCAAACACGAACCGTAATCCCTCATGCCAGTGCGTCACCTTTTCAAATCAAAGATCATCTCCTACCGCCAATGCCCGAAGCGACTCTGGTTGGAAGTCCTCCGACGGGAACGGGGCGGGCGCATGGCTAATTTTTGATGCCGCGCTTTGTCGACGGCTTGGGTTAGGACGCCTCGCGCTGCCCGCCCCGGACCCACCCGCCAATCACCGACGGGTGGGCCATGGCTTTAAGATGCTACGTCCCGGTTCGTTGAACTGAGGACGAGTTACCAGTGTGCCAGGATAGGGGCAAACCGGGCGGCGCGCCAGCGCGGACCGCTTCCGTTCCCCGCTGCTCATCCCCGACTGACGGAGCGGAAAGACCGCGCCGGCCTAAATACTGACATTACACCATTGTCCCTGCGGAGGCTTCGGTGACGAACCGTTATGCCCGGATCACTCCGCCAAAAAAAAGGTCTCTATTCCTCTTGATTTCATCTGATGCTTCTAACCCCATAGCAGGAATTTGCTTTTTCAAGGAGTTCTTATCGGTGAGTCGGTCCTACCGGGTTTGAGGGGGTGCAAAAATTTGAGGTCATTAGATATAGCCCTCAGCGAATCAAAGATTCCAAAAAAGCATAAGAATAGCAAGCAGAGTGGCGACAGGGTTGATCACCGCCGACTTGTAGAACCTATCTTTGGGGTTCGACCCGTTATCTGCCGACTTTGACGGGCAAGGCAGGTGAAATCGAAGAGACCTGGGTAATTCCAAAAGCCTGTCCGTCAATCTGAACGATATTTACCGGAATAGGTGCCTGCTGTCGCTGATTCTGAGCATGGACGGTCGGAATAATTGGGATATCCCTGAACGCGATCATTCCGAGAAAGATTGCGATGATAGTCAAGATGAACTTTGTATAACGATTATCCATTTGTTTCACGTGTTTGAGTTTGGTTTCTAAGTTTCTCTGTAATCCACTGTGATCTTTAAAAGAGGTTCATCGAACCGTTTGGATCCAACACGGATTTTAAGGAGCCTCAGCCTTCCGAGTCAATCACAAAAGAAGATCCGGAATTCGGCGAAATTTTCAATAGTATTGTGGTGGATTCCCTGCATTCCAGAAGATCAAACCTCAAAGCCTCTTGATGATGACGCTTAGGCGACCCAATAAATAGAGCAAGCATTCACGCGACCCTGAAACAGAGATACTTGCTATAGAGGACCCGCCCCTCAAAGACAAATCATAAAATCATAGCAAAGCACTCTGATACACTTCCTCGTGTTGTGCCATTCAAGTTATCAAATTACGGATTCATTGCAATATTTCGCACGCTAGACCCCGCCTTTTCGTGAACCCAAAATTGAATTCCCTTTTCCAATGCACTATTCAATAAATCAACTCCAAGAGATTGAATCTTCTCTTCCATGTTTACGCCGGGGCCGAATATCAGCAAAATCCCCTCCTCGTATTTAGCTTTCTCAATAAACAGGGATAGCGTCTCGATATCTTTCTTTATTCCCGCGTTGTCGCTTCGAACATGCTTAACTTCAATGACGGCGAAATTTTCCGCCATATCACCAGGCACATGCACTAACAAATCAGGAATTTTCATCGAAAGATTTGATCTAGTGCCACCAATCCTCTCGAATTCGAGGTCCTTCAAGATTGGATGGGACTTCTTGTCCAATTCCCCAGTTAGCGTGTATTTACAAGAGTTCGGCCACAATGTTCGCATCTGATGATATAGCTCGTAGCAATAGACACGTTCGCGAAGAACAGGATCTCCCCCATCGATTTCGACTTCAAAATATTTTCTATCAATCTCTGATGTCGCCTTCCTCAAGATTTTATTTAGGGCTTTCATTATTGGTCTCTATTGCGTATGTCGGCGCCTATTGACAGCGTGTTCCGATCTCAGGATTAGCACGTTCATGTAATCGCCCTATTCACAGGAGTAGGTATTTGATCACCAGAGCCTTTCTATACCGGCTCGTCTTGTTGATCGCTTCGGAAATGGAGACTCCTCACGAATAAGCCCCCGCGAGAAATCACCAGCACTCACGCACGCCGCTCCGCGTGCGAGCAATTAAACATTCCCACCGACAGCCTCGAACAGCGCGTCATAAAACTCCCGAAAAGAGTCTTCGCTTGCTGACTTCTCATTGATATCCATAACTTTGATCTGATTATCAACATATTGGCTGATTGGAATTTGTTCAAGGCGAGCCAATCTACGAACCTCATTCCTTGGGTCTTCTGCCCCCTGCGCCAGCCACACTTCAATCTCGGGATCAATAATCACTAATTTTATAGGCACTGTAGTGTTTTCAACAATCATTCTCTCGGTTTCAATTTCTTCACCGTCACCGTCAACGACCACAATGATCGGCGTTCCATCGGGAAGTATCGGATAGATGGCATTCGCCACTCTCGGGATACCGCGTTTGCCTTGCGCAGCCATAATCCGAAGATTTGCCGAAAGCCCTCGATGTTCAAGAATTCGTTGGCCGATTCGGTTGAGGACGCGCCTGTCATCACTCCCTTCACACAAGATCAAAACTTGCTTTGATAGAGCCGAAACATCGCTGTTCGCCACTTCAAGATCCACTGAAACGCTATCCGGATTGACTTTCATTAGCGTGCTCGTGAATGGATAGAAAACCACCCCTTCTTCTGCTGCAGCGCGCAACTTGATTCGGAGTATGGGAGCGAATCCATGTATAATTGCAGCCTCAACGTCCTTTTCGTCGAATAATACAACGTTGAGATCTTTCCCGGCAGTCAAGGCGTTGATAGCATCCTTGCTGTAGCCAGACATAGATACAAAAACTCCAATTGTTCCTTCCAGCTTGCCATCGACCTTACCTTTGAATGCATATATTACAGAGGCGGGCAACGGCTTTGCGTGCCACTTGGCTTCAAGCAGAAAGGTCCTGTGATCCATGTGAAATGAGCCGTCTATCTCTTCTCCGCTAGGTCGGATTCGGATACGTGGCGACAGCCCGTCGTGTTCCAACAAGGATTCGAGGAACTTCTCAAATCCGTAACCACGGCGACGTTTGTCAACGGCAGGTGCGCCCACTGGGAGTTGCAATTCATCAAATTGCGAGCGGATTGTATCTGTCATTGGGTATACTAGGACTGTTTAGCAGCCGCTCGAACGAACTCATAGTCGGCCAGTGACAATATCTGATTCTCAGGCTGTAGGTAGTCCAAAAGGTTCTGGAGTATAAAATCGCGGAACACCAATTCATCAAAAGTTCTGCCGAGGAAGATATTCTTATCCAGATCATTCGAGTAAAAACCAGAGGAAGTGCTTGCTCCCTCAGGCGCAATGGTGGCAACAACCAACGGTCCCGCAACATGGAATTGCGAAGTGAATCCCCCGGGCCCGTAGAAGCCTGGGTAACAATAGCTGAAACGCAAACCTTTAGAACTAATCACTAATTTAGGCCTGAAACCTCTCTTTTTCAATTCAGCTTCGTGCGATCCAAGTATTTGGCGAATTGTTGGCAAATTGGAATCATAGGCCAACTGCTCTGCATTCTTAGTTTCCTCAAACTCTTCGTCGCTCAGAATGAATGCAGTTGCGACGTCAATCAAGCAGTCGATCTCTCGCCAAACAGTCTCCGGAACCTTTGTTTTCATAACAGTTTCATTTTGGATAACGGTCCCAATAATATATTAATGGGAGAACTCCCTGATAGGAACCCCATAACATTGAGTAAATCTTCCAGAAATGACAATCAAATTCAATCTGTCTTCACGATCAAGATAGCGCCTCGCCCCATAAAGCCGCCGAGATGATCGCAGGCTTTCCAAATTCTCGTCGTTTCAAGATTGCCGCCTCAATCTTTTTCCCGTAGTTCCCATGACTCCACCGGTCACTTCCCTTTCCTCCGATCACTAAGAAATCAAGATCCGGCAACACTGATTTGGTATTAGGAGTGATTCCACCCTTTTTCTCAATTGCCTCTTCGCATTTCTTCCTACCTCCAAATTCAAAGCGGCCAGTGAACATGATTGACTGACAGGAATTTGCTTCTTTAAGGAGTTCTTATCGGGGTGTCGGTCCTGCCGGGTTTGAGGGGGTGCAGGGGGAGAAAGGGTGAAACCTTGTCTTCATGGAGAGATTTGGCCATGAATACAAGCTGGAGTCAAGGCTGTGGGCCGTGACCCGATCCGGGAGGTGGGACGCATCATATGCAAAGTCCTGCCAGGGAGAGAGGCATCCTTATACGCGATTACTGCCCAACCAATAGCTAAAAGAAAGGCCCCACGTATGTGTGGAACCTTCCTCTCTCGACGACCAAGTCAGTTTAAACCGACCAGACCATCAAAAAGCCCATGCAGGGCCTGGGTGCGGTTCACGACCACATTCGGATTCGTGCCTTTCATGCACTCCGTCGCGGCATTGAAAAGCGACCAGGCATTCCGGGGGCGGAAGTCCTCGTGGGTCGGCTCGCGCCATTCCTTAAGAACAGCGGGAATCTGACTCGGCGTGATCGCCTGGCAATCCACCGCCTTGATCACCAGATCATGCGCCTGAGGCGCAGTGACACGACGATCCCGATAGCGGGCGATGCGTTCATCAATCTGGAGGAATCGCTCCCCAAGTTGACCGACCGCACGCGAAGTGAGATGTCGCAGATCCCGCTGGGCAAACTTGGTATGCTTGCGTGAGATCCTGACTTCCCCGCCAAAGGCGAGGTTATCACAGACGAATACTTTCGAGCCGGCGACGAGGCCGGCTGGATAAGTTTTGTCATGGGAATTTCGGATCCCGACGACCCAGCCGTAGTCTCGTTCCTGCCGCCCGGGGAAGTTCACCTCGAAGAGACCGAAGTACCGCGCTCCCTCATGCGAGAGGGCGTGATGTTCTCCGGTCAGACGGAAGCCCGCCGACTGCAGTTGCGACTCGACCTCATGGATCAACCCGGCATGAGCCAGCGGATACCAGGTGTCGGTGCCGGTTGGAGTCGGGATGTTGTAGACCGACCGACGGTCGACCAGTTCTGCGCCACAGTGTAGAAGCATTCCCTGCGGCGGCGCCTGCTCGCGGGGTGCTGGATTTTCAATGAGTTGGTTCATGATGTTTTATTATTGGGTTAGGGATGAATACAAAAGGGGCGGCTCCGGTGAAGGAGCCGCCCCTGAGTAGAGGTTTAGGTTCTGAGGTGAAATCAGCGACCGAGCTTGCCACGGGAAAGATCGTCCACCAGTTCGGTGAGTTCTTCCCGGGTCTTCGGCATCTCGATTCCGAGATACTTCAAAGCGATTGGCAACGCCACGCCGAGAGCTTTGCGGAGCATTCGCATCTCAGTCTCGAACGGATCGGTAGGCGATTGGTAAGCGTCTGGCGGAGTGCGGTCGATCCGCTCGACGAGGTCGGAGATGAAGCAGGTGATGTGGGCCAGCTTGTCGAAGTTGATCCACTCCATTGTATCTTGCGGCGTGTGGTAGTGCCGGGCCTGCCCGCAGCTGAGGAACAGGAAGGGCTGACCCGCCTTGGCAAAGGCGGCATGATCGGAAACCGGCCCCACGTAGTCATTGAGCGTGGTGATCACCCGGAGCTTCTTCGCTTCGCTGGAGGCGGCTTCTACGATGGCGGGAAAGGTGCCGTTACTTTCCACCCCCATCACCGCCACCAATCTTTTCAGATGCGGCAGGCAGGCCATGACTGCGTCAGGAACCGGCAGGTCGAGGTCGGTGGCGTCGTGCCCCACGAGATCCGTCACGATCACGGCGGCAAAATTGATGTCACCACAGTAGTCCTCGCAGAACCGCCGCGAGCCCATTGTCTTACTGAGGAAGAACGGAGGCTCTTCCGCATCGAAGAAGGCGATGATGAGGTCCCGCTTCAGCGGTTGCAGGGCGTAGTGACTGGCCAGGACGATATTGTGAGCCACCGAGGTGGCGTTGTCATCCACGCAGGGAGCGTCGATCACGGAGTCATAGTGCGCGCCCAGCAGGATCGGAGGCAGGCTGCGATCCTTTCCCGGGATGACACCGACGAGATTGGTGAAGGTCGTCAACTCGCCACTCCTGGGATGGGGCAGCTCGTAGCAGAGTTCGTAGCCTTCGCCGTGGAAGTAATCCAGGCCGATACGCTTCATCTGCTTCAGCAGGTAGTCACGCGCGACGTCGTGGCCGGGCTGGCCGACGCGGCGTCCCAGGGGAAGTGCGAGCGCCTGACTGTGTTTCGTCAGCCGCTCGACGAGAAGTTTGTGAGGGAGTTTCATGATGGTAAAGTAGGGTTGGGGTTGCTCGCCACCGATTCGGTGGGGTTTGGAAAATCTCCCCCGGGAAAGAGGAGAAAGATACCCACCGCCCGACGAGAGCGCAATCGCCCCCGCCGAGTAGTGGGTCGGGTTTCGGGAGGCGTTTCTCTTGTCTTGAGTAGCGGTGCTGTTTAGAACTCCACTTTCTGCAGGCTCCTGATGGTGCTGCGCACCTGGCGGATTTCCTTGTCGGTGGCTTTCTGCTCCGTCTTCACCTGCTTCAATGAGGCCAGTGCTTCACCGAGTCCGCTCACTGCCTGCCGCAACAGATCCCTCGCGGAACCGATGTGCTTGATGGCAGCGTCGAGGGGCGCAGTTTCTTCCTTCTTTGCCGTCTGCTGACGACCCTTGTTGTTGTTGTCGTTGGTTTTCATGGGTTTGGTTTCGGGTTGTGTTGGCGGTGGCGGAGGTGTGGCGGGTCCAGCTGTGCTGTCCGGCACACGCACCGGCATGAGGATCAGATCGCGACCATCCGCAGCAGCATCACTGCGCAGTCGCAGGGGTGACCCGGCATCGATGATGTCGACACGATTCAGGCCAAAGCGCAGTGCCTTGGTCAGGTAGTCGCGATTGACATACACCGTCACCTCCGGGCCTTTCGTGGTGGTGTTGAGTAAAGGCACCTCGCTGATCTCAGCCTCACCATCATCACCTCTGGCCAGCAGGGTTGTCCCATGGCCCGTCAGACGAAGGCCCACGGGCTTGTTCTCGCGCTTGGCTCCGGGGAGAGCGGCAATGGTGTCACAGAGCTGTGCGAGGCTGCCGGGGGCAAGCACCATGCTTGAGCGGAAGTCGTCCTCCGCCGGCATGACCTGCTTCCAGTTCGGGTAATTGCCCTCGATCAGGCGACTGGTGAACTGCCAGGTTTCCCCGCGCAGTTGGAACCAGTCTTCACCGATCGCCAGCTGCCAGCTTTCCGCATTGCGAATCAGCGGCCAATTCATGACCTGCTGGTGAGGCAGGATCGCGGACGCTTCGACAGGCAATGCCATGCCGTTGCAACGGAGGAGGTGACGACCATCGGTGCCGACGAAGGTCTTGCCGTTTTCCAGCAAGGCCCCGTTGAGCACCTGACGTGTGGGATCTGTGCTGCAACAGGTCAGTGACTGCTGGAGTGCCTGCCGGGCATGGTCGTCGAGCGGAAAGGCCGCGGCACCGATGTCCGGTGACTGTGGATACTCGTCCAGCTCGTGACTTTGCACCGAGCGTGCCACCACCCCGGTTTCAATCTGCCGTGATAAGGACACTCGTCCTTTACTTTGCTGCTGCAAACTCAGGTGATCGGAAGCGCTGCCGCCCTTGATGGATTCACGCAGGTCAGCGAGCGGCACCAGCATGGGCTCTGCTTCAAGGCCGACATCGCCGGGAAGGCGAAGGGTCAGCCATTGATCGAGGTCGGTGCCGGTGAGCAGCACGGTGCCGGCTTCCTCGGGATCGGGTTCAATTTTGACGCAGGCCGAGATGGCTTGCGTGTTGGTGCGGGGAATGACTTTGGCCAGACCGGTGAGGGCCGGGCGCAGGTCTTTCACCGCTAGTTCAATCGTGGATTTCTGTTTCATAGATTTGGTTTTGAAATGGGTAGATGCAGCAAGGCCCGGAGAACGCATCGTGCGCACCCGGGCCTTGCTGGCGTTGGTTTGGTTTTGTTGGGGTGTAGATGCTTCACGTTGAAGTGAAGCCGTTTGGTCTTGGCTTATCGTGGCAGGCGGTTGCCGAGCATCATCAGCAGGAGAACAACAACCAGGCTGATCACCAGCACGGGCCAGAATCCGCTGATGATTCCCAGAACGAAGCCCGCTACGGCAGCCCAGGCGATGACGTTGAAGAGCAGATTATCCATGTGGATCCCCTCCTCTTCGTGACGCGGCCAGTACAGCGACGAGCACCGCGATCACAGCACAAATGCCGAGGAAACGAAGGCCTTCACCGATCGGTGCCATGCTGGGACTGCCCTCATTTCCGCAGGCCACCAGCAGGACTCCGATCAGGACAATGCCGACGATGGTTTGAAGTGACTTCATCATGAGCCACCTCCTTTCCATGCCCGGCACTGGCCGAAGTAGTCGCACCACGAACAGTGTTGTCCGGGCGAGGGAACAAAGTCCTCTGCCTCGACGCCCTGCACGTAGCTCTCCATCTGGCTCAGTAAGCGCCGTGTCTGGTCCGTTGTCAGCGGACTCAGTGGAGTGACCACCAGTTTCGGTTCCTTGGTCTTGATGAGGTGATGCAGCTCGAAGCCGCTCTCATCGTGACCGGTGGCCTCACGATACAGCAGGGCGTAACAGCCCAACTGCACGTCGTTGTGGTGCTCGACCATGCCTGAGGTCGGGGTGCGTGCCGCCGTCTTGAAGTCGACAATACGCCCACCCTTCCTCACCAGGTCGATGACACCCTTCAGCGGCGGCAGACCATGGGCGAGGAGATCACGTTCGACCACCACCTCAACCGCTTCCGGCTTTTCACCGGTGGGGATCGGAGTGGCGCTGAAGTAATGCTCCAGCAGAGTCCACGTGTTGTCGCGCGCGGCGTCCTCCGTCTTGCTGCCCCAGTCGATGCCATCTGCTGGCTGGTCCTGCGTCCAGTGTTCCTCGAACACCGGACGCATCGCCTCGAGGTCGGAGGCTTCACCGCGCCAGCGTGCCAGATTCCACTGCTGCAGAACCTTGTGCACCAGCGAACCGATGAACAGCGCCGGGTTGGTGACGGTGGGGATGCGTTCGACGTAGCGGAAGTAGAACTTTAGCCGGCACTCCTGGAAGCACTTCAGCCGGGAGGCTGACAAGTAATCCAAGGGACCGGACTTGTTGTCATAAGCCTTCACCGGTGGGGTCAGGGTGGCCACACTCATGAGCGTCCCCCTTTTCCGTTCCGGCTTTTGCCATTCTTGCTACAGGATTCCAGTAGCTCGTTAATGAGCCCGGAAGCTTGGAGTTTGTTGAGCATCTTTACCCCGACGCCGAAGCGATCGAGAGCAGTCTGCTCAACCATGTCCCGGTCGAGTTCGTTCTCGTCGACAAGCTTCAGGATAAACTCCTTTTGCTTGTCGGAGCACGACCAGCGGTCGGAGTGACCGTTGCTGCCGTTACCGTTGTGACCATTCCCACCGTTGAGGCGGTGTTGGCCGTTGTCATTCCCGTTGCTGCCATTCATGGCAATCCGGGAGGGTCCTTTATCGGAGAGTCCGTATTCATCCCCTGGGACGAAACCGGTCTCCTGGATTTCGCGATCCACCGCATCCTGGAGGAGATGGTAGATCCTTGTGGCCTCGCCCTGGATGTCTCCGGAGTCAGTCAACTCGGTCTCGACGGAGACGCTGAACTGGTGCGAAGAGTAGCCGGGAAGGCCGAGTCGTTTGGCGTAATTGCCGATTAGTTTAATTGCCATGGGCAGTTTCCTTTCTGTTTTAGTTAGATTTGTGCCCAGACACGAAAAAGCCTGCTTCCAGTCGATTGACCGAAAGCAGGCAAATTCCGCGAAATGAGCGTTTTGGGTTAGCGATCGACTTCTTGCCGATCCATGTCTTTTGACACCGAAGATTCCGAAAGTTGATTTCTGGCGACCTCCCACCCGGGAGTCGTTTTTAACGCATCCGTGAGCAACTCATCCAAGAGTTGCGTCATCGGCACATTGCGCCGCTTTCTCTCGTGAAAGAGAACACAGACCAGAAACCTCGAAATCCTCGGCACGTAGTGATTGGCACGTGCCATGAGTTTTACTGTGGTTTGATGAAAAGAGACGAAACAACCGGTCTCGCTCTATCAAATATTTATGACACGGATTCGCCGGGTATTGCGGTCAGCTGGGGCGACGGGCTTCCCTGATCGTTGTTTTCGACAGGGGTTCTCCGGGAGTGCTTGAAAAGACCAGAGTGGGGAGTTAGCTAGAGTGTCCGTCTTCAGCTTCTCGAATCAGATCGGATGTATTTAAGCCTAATGCGAGGGCGATTCTAAAAAGCGTATCGATGGATGGAGTGCGCTCCCCCTTTTCGATAAAATCGATGGTTCGCTCGTTGAGACCTGAAAGACGTGCGAGACGGTAGATGCTGAGATCTCTCTCAATCCTAGCCTCTTGTAACAATCGGCAGATGCCCGCGCTCAGTGTCGCGGCTTTCTCGCCAATGGCTTTATGGTCAGTTTCACCCACAAAGAACTTATGGAGCAATTGACTTAAAACAGTTAACCGACAATAGTCGGGTAATGGTTCCAATTACTTATATTGAACTTCTTTGACGTTGAGACGCCACGAATCGGCTCTGCGTTCAATGTACCCTCCCTCACTTGCCCAATCTTGTGACTGAGAAATCCTAACAGAAATCGTGATTATGACGTGGTATTACTTAAATGAATCCGGCGAAGTCGCAGGTCCTGTATCAGAGCAGGACCTGAAAAAAATGACTGCTGCAGGCACCCTGACCGACGCATCGCAGATTTGCCTAGAAGGTAACGATGCCTGGATCAGCCTAACAGAAGGACTGGGAATGGACGCCCGGGGTGGCGGGACTGAGGAGGCGGATCTCGATGAAATTTCAACGGAGGATGCTAAGGCAAGCAACGCTGCCAGTGAACCCAACGGTCATTCTGACGAAAACCAAGAAGAGGAACTGAAGCAATCATTCGCCGACCGGCTCAAAAGTGGGGCCAAGGAAGGTTGGTCCGACATCAAGCGAACATCAAGAAAAGCTGCGATTCACGCTCAGATAGAAAAACTGAGGAACGTAGATCTCCGCAAGGTGCTTTTTGCTCTCGGTGAAAAGTGCTACGAGTCCGGGATACTTCAAGGGGAGTGCCAGGAACAGTTTCAGCAAATCCGTGATCTCGACGTAACGATTGCCAGCAAACAGGAGACTGAGAATACCGTGGACTCCGAGACGAAGATGGACGCCCTGAAGCGGATGGGCAAAGACGCCGCGAAGACGAGCCACGCGCAAGCCTTGACTGTAAAACGGCAGCATTTAGTCACTGAGCTTGGCAGGCAGGTACACGCTAGAATGGCGGAAAAAGGTCAGCCCGGGCTGGAGGCGGAGGTTGCGTCCATAGAGGAAGTCGAAGGAAGAATCCGTGACAAGGAGGAGGAGGCGCGAATCCTTGGAACTGGGCATGCCAAGGGGTGGAAGAATCGAATCCCGGCGATCGCAGTGACAGCGGTCTTGATCCTGCTTCTAATCGGGGGCTCGTTCCTCGGCCTGCGCATGATAGGCGCAGGGAAGGAAAAATATTTTGTCTCTTCAAAACCCGAGGAGATTATAAAATCAAAGGAGTTTAGAGCATTTGAAGACGACTTCGGGGTTCCCTTGGATTATGAATCAGCGACTGTATACGCGATGAGCCACGAAATAGGTAAGCGCGCCAATCCTGGAACGACACTAGATCAGTTATTGAAAACCGCTCGTCAAGCATCAACTGGAACTCCACAATTCCGGAAAGTAATGGAAGCAGGTATTCGCGATGGGCTCGAAGGGAGACCCAATCGGATAGAAGGAGTGAACCTCGACAAATCCTACACTCCTTGACTTTCGTCCCACTGGGTTCAGCCAGGTAATGTTGGGGCTGCTTCTTGTCGCACAGGGCGAAAGGGATGATTGTGCTCCTTGCCCATTTCAGGATCCACACGTCGATAAGCAACTGTTCACGCCTCCTGCCCACTATTTTAATCGCTTCCCCTTTCAATCACGATCGCACACCGCGGCGTAGCCGTCGCCGCAGCAGATTTCGTTGGATTACTGACAGTGGCCAGCTTGGATGCGAATGGTGACACGAAAGTGTCTACAATAAGTGTCTACACGACTCTCTCTTGGAAAAGATCAGAGTCACAACTCGTTGGTTTTAAGCCATTTAAAATGGCTCCTCCGGTTGGATTCGAACCAACGACCTAGTGGTTAACAGCCACCCGCTCTACCGCTGAGCTACAGAGGAATTTCTTGAAATTCCAGGATCGGACATTGGAAATCAATGAGATCGATCCGGACGCTGAACTTGCTAGGGAACCGGAACTATTTCAAGGGGAAAAATACGGGAAAACGGGTTTTTTTTCGTAATAACTTTCCATAAGATGGCGTTTACCCTTGGAGGAGCCCTGAAATCCTTCGAGAATTTCCATGCCAGCTATTGTGACAGACCCTGAATCTCCCGAGAGCTTCGCCGATTTGATGGCGGACCATCAGCCACGCCTGGCCGGTTACATCCGCTCCCTCGTGACGGATCACCAGGCAAGCAAAGACATTTTACAGGAAACCAATGTCACCCTTTTGAAGAAGTCCCGGGATTTCCAACTGGGAACCAATTTCACTGCCTGGTCGTTTCGCATCGCCTATTTCGAAGTTCTGACCTGGAAGAGAAAAATGGGACGCGACAGACTTTATTTTAATGACGAGCTGATCGAAACCATTGCTGAAACCGTCGAGGAATCATTGCCTGACTACGAAGAGCGGCTCGACGCCCTCCGTGTTTGCATCACCAAACTCTCCGGCCGTCAGCGGGAAATCATTGAACGCCGCTACTTAAACTCCGAATCGGTGCAGAGCATTGCCGATGATCTCGGATTCAAAGCGAACGCGGCATCTCAGCTTTTGTTTCGGGCACGAACGAATTTAATGAAGTGCATCAATGAAATTGCCCCTGCCTGATCGCTTCCGCTTCCTACCCTTTATCCGATGAAATCATCCGAAAACTCCGCTGAGCGCCACCTTGAACTGGGAAGTAGAATGCTCGACGGCGATCTTTCTCCCGAAGAAATGAAGGAGCTCGCTGCAATTCTTGAAGAAAGCGAAAAAGCCCGGAAGGAGTTTGTTCACCTCTCTGAAATCCACGGGATGCTCTCTGATGAACCTTCAGTGGAAGAGCAACTCTCCCTGCTGAGTTCTCCGGAGAATGTGGTTCAGCTTCCCGGCACGCGAACGATCGTTCCGCAGGAGTCTGCCGGAATCCAGAGCACGGGTCCTGTCTCTTATACACATCTGACGCTGCCG
>OJCB01000295.1_pt1 | contig 19839 bp, 14 predicted proteins | sample 1591501 | NCBI WGS metagenome assembly OJCB01 (sample SAMN05416813, study PRJEB24817) | seawater metagenome | isolation source: Sea water | place: Canada:Atlantic | collected 2013-07 | reverse complement strand
TCTACACTATCCTCTTCGTCGGCAGCGTCAGATGTGTATAAGAGACAGGGTTCAGGTCGACCGAATTGTGAATAATGGAAATGTCAGCCTCATTTCCCAGATCTGCTTCGAGTCGGTTTTTGCATCTCAGATCCACGGCAACATATTTCAGGATCCTGGGAAATCGGGGAGCTCTGTCGTGCCAGGCTTCCCCGTCGTGACAAACAAAGATTCCGGGCACCTTTGGATAGCGAAGAAGCGCGGTCATCATTTCAAGATGATGATGACCATGAATCAGATTGGGTTCGAAAGAAAGATCATCCAGATTATCCACCACCGTGATTCCTTCGTCCCTTAATTCATCTGCCAACTCTCCACAAACGGGAGAGTAGATAGTTGGCTGAAAGGAAGAGGATTGCAGTGCCAGAGCGAGGTCACGGACATGAGTTTCCGTGCCGCTTCGAGACGACAGGGAGAGATTGGTCAGCAATACCCTGCGCTCCTGATCACTCTTCGATTGTACTGTCGCCGTCATTTCCCAATTGAAAGGCCAAAAGGTGAGGCTCACAACCAACTTTGGCGACCCTTCTGAAAATCTGAAGTCCCGAGATTGCTGCTGGCATTTGATCACCCATTCTCTAAGGTGAAAATCCGAACCCGATGGCCGATAAAGTGGACAAAGAGTCCGGTGTGAAACTCACGCCGATGATGCAGCAATACTTGACGATCCGTCGGGAATTGCCGGATGACGTTCTGTTGCTTTATCGATTGGGGGATTTTTACGAAATGTTCCTCGATGATGCCAAGGTGGCGTCGCCTTTGCTGAATGTCGCTCTCACCAAGCGGAACGGCATTCCGATGTGCGGCGTTCCGCATCATGCGGCCGAAGGCTACCTGGCGAAGCTGATCAAGGCGGGGAAGCGGGTTGCCATCGCTGAGCAGACCACCGAGCCGCAGCCCGGGAAAATTGTGGAGCGGGAGATTACCCAAATCATCAGCGCGGGAACAATTGATGATTTGAATCTCCTCGACTCAGCGCGCTCGAATTATCTCGCTGCTGTCTTCCGAGTGAAGAAAAAGATCGGGCTGGCCTGTGTCGAGCACACGACGGGCGATTTTCGAGTGACCGAGTTTTCCGATCTCGAATCGCTCCATGACGAGTTGGCGAGGATTCGTCCGAGCGAGTTGCTTTTCTCCGATGAACAGGCGGCAGAGTTTGATCTTTTGACCAATGCGCTGAGCTACGACGGCTACACCTTTCTCGTCGATCAGGGCGAGTATGCTTTGAAGCAACATTTCAAAGTGCAGTCTCTTGACGGGTTTGGTTGCGCCAATCTCGGACCGGCTGTCGGGGCGGCCGGTGCGATCCTGCATTACCTGGAAACACAGCTGCGGCGGAGTGTCAGTCACATTCGCTCGCTGGAAACCTACAGCACCGATGCCTACGTGCAGATTGATGCATCGAGTCAGATTAATCTAGATCTGGTGACGAGTCGTTCCGAAGGAGTAAAAGGCTCTTTGCTTGGCGCGATTGATCGGACCGCTACACCGATGGGCGCCCGGAAATTGCGCGAGTGGGTGTTGCATCCGATCCGCGATCTCGAAGCCCTCGTGTCACGACAGGATATGGTTGAAGCGATGATCGCCGAGCCGTTTTTGTTGAGTCAGCTACGCACTTCATTCAGTGAAATCAGGGATGTGGAGCGAACATTGAGTCGGCTCAGTCAGGGATCGGGAAATGCGAGGGATCTAAAATCGCTCGAAGCTTCCTTGAGAAAAGTTCCGGAAGTTCGGGATCATGTGGCAGCGATCAAGGGTGGCTCGCTCGGGGAACAGTTGGGGCGTCGTCTCGGTGATTTTGAAGAGTTGGTGGAAATGTTAGGAACTGCGCTTGCGCAAGAGCCGCCGGCCGGCCTCAAGGATGGTGGGATTTTTGCCGATGGATTCAGCAAGGCTATCGATGAGCTTCGCTCCGCTTCGACCGAGGGGAAGATGTGGGTCGCTGAATTGCAGCGCAAAGAACAGGAGCGCACCGGGATTCCCTCTCTCAAAGTGAAATACAATGCGGTGTTTGGATACTTCATTGAGATTACCAAATCCAATCTTGAAAAGACTCCGCCGGAGTACACCCGCAAGCAGACCATGGCCAATGCGGAGCGCTTTATCACTCCGGAATTGAAGGAGGTGGAAAGTAAGATTCTTGGCGCGGACGAACGGCTCAAGGCGCTGGAGTACGAAGAATTTCTCAATCTTCGCGAGTCGGTATTGGAGCATCTCGAAGCGATCCAGGTAACGGCTTCTGCTCTCGCAGAAATTGATGTGCTGACGGGATTCGCGGAAACGGCGCGTCTCTTTGACTACTGCCGGCCATTTCTCAATGAGTCCTACAATTTAAAAATCACCGCAGGACGTCATCCAGTGCTGGATCAAAATATCGGGGAGGAAAAATTTGTCCCCAATGACACGGCCATCGATTTTGATAACAATCGGTTCATGCTGATCACCGGTCCGAACATGGCTGGTAAATCGACCTATATTCGGCAGGTCGCTTTACTGGCAGTGTTGGCTCAGATCGGGAGCTTTGTGCCGGCGAGCAGCGCCGAAGTCGGGCTGGTGGACCGTATCTTTACCCGGGTCGGGGCCAATGATGATCTGGCGAAGGGACAGTCGACTTTCATGGTGGAGATGACCGAGACCGCTCTGATCTGTAACAACGCGACAGATCGCAGTCTTGTGATACTCGACGAGATCGGGCGGGGAACGGCCACTTACGACGGATTGTCGATCGCCTGGAGTGTGGTTGAGCATTTGCATGACCAGGTGAAATGCCGCGCTCTGTTCGCGACGCATTACCACGAGCTGACCCAGTTGGCATCTTCACGAAATCCACTGAATAATTTCAACATCGCCGTCCGCGAGTGGAATGATCAGATCATCTTCCTTCGGCAGATTGTCGACGGTGCGGCGGATAAAAGTTATGGCATTCAAGTGGCCAGACTTGCGGGGCTTCCTGATTCGATCATTGAACGGGCCAAGGAAATTCTCACGGGCCTCGAAGGAGGAATATCCAGCGAAGACCCGCCCGACCAGCCGCCACCCAAGCGCAGACCTTCGCGGGGTGACGGATCAGATGAAGAGCCGGACGAAGAGGATCCACAGATGTTGCTGTTCGGGTGATGGCCTTGATTTGCCTGACTCCCTTCCCGTTTTCGGGTCGGACTTGTTACGCAAATGAGCCAGAATTATAATTGCATTCATTTGTTTTTTCTAATATCAAAAGTAAGGAGCAGAACGGTTTAGAGCTGGAGTCACCTACGGATGAAACTGAAGTGTTGGTTTCGGCTTTGCAGCAGCAAAAAATATAGTTGCTGCACAGGAAGCTCTGAAAAGTATCCGGGATCTCAAATCTTTTCTTAAGATTTGAACGGAACGGATAGATAGATAGACAATCCGGAACCCCTAGCTCAATGAAACACTCACCATACAAGCAGTCCATATGGGGAGCTGCCGTCTTTGCGATGGCAATACTCTTCCTACCCATTCATCATCAAGCCGCCGACTTTGCGGAAGGTGGTAAAATACCCCTGAGCTCAGAAGAAATTGAAGCGTTACTGGTGCCGGCGCCCGCGTGGGCTGGTGAGTTCGCGGAAGAGCTGGGTGAAGAAGAAATCAGGCAGGAAATTGCCATAGGCGACATCCGTTATCCGGTGGAATCGGATGGTCCTCAAAAATCAGGCTGGACCGGGACGAAGTGGACAAATGAGACCGTCTACTACCAGTTCAATGCAAATGTAAACGCGACTAACAAGGCGAGGTTTGTCGCTGCTACAGCTGAATGGTCTGCAGTTGCAGATTTGACATTTCTTGAGGGGACGGGAAGCGGAAACTACATTCATGTGCAGGACGATTCCGTGAACTCCTCAAGCGTGGGAATGATTGGAGGTCAACAGACTCTGAAGATGGTTAGCTGGAGTTCGAAGTTCATTATCTGTCACGAGCTTGCCCATGCCCTCGGTCAGAAACACGAACAAAGCAGGAGCGACCGGGATACTTTCGTAACGATTAACACCGCAAATATCGAGGCGGGTAAGTCGCATAATTTCAATATCTTTTCGACAACAAACTATGGAGCCTATGATTTTACCTCCGTAATGCACTATAGGGGGACGGCGTTTGGTATTAACGGAGCAATTACGATCCAGACCAAGCCCGGCTATACGCAATTCCAGAGTTCAATGGGGCAACGGACTTATCTTTCCGCTCTGGATCAATCCGGAATGGCCTCTCGCTATGGAGCGCCTCCGGGGACGGTGGACCTTACCAGTTCGGGCACCTCCACTTTGACTCCGGCTACCGTTCAGCGGGGCGAAGACGTAACATTAACACATAGAGTTTCAAATGTGGGAACGGGACCTTCCGGCTCTTTTGTAATAAAGTATTACCTATCCTCGAACCAGATAATCTCCACTGGAGACGTTTACGTTGGAGAAAAAACAGATTCCGGCCTTTCTGGCGGTTTTGGACGCAATTGGACTGATCGAAATTACACCGTGCCTTCCTCACTTACGCCGGGAACTTATTATCTCGGTTGGATCATTGACGCGAACAACGACGAGGGAGAAACGGATGAGAACAACAATACAAGCTACCACCCAACGCCTATTACCGTAACGGTTTCTCCGGACGATAATTACGAAGAGAACGATACCTATACCACTGCGTATGATCTCAGTACCCGGGAGCTTACCTGGTTAGACACCATTGATGGATTTGGAAAACAGAGAGATGAAGACTGGTATAAAATAAATGTGACCTCTGGTTACAATCGAGTATTGATCGATTGTCGATTCACAGATGCTGACGGAGATATTGATATCAGCCTCTATGCATCGAATGGGACTACTTCCCTTGATTCGTCCTCCGGCACGTCCGATAATGAGTATATCGATTTCGAAGTGGACCCTGCGGGCGGAACGTTTTATATCAAAGTGCACTACGGAAATGTGGGGAATTCCTATAATTTGTGGTGGGATGATGTTCAGCCACCATATGTCGATCTCAACGACACCTCAGAAAGCTTCACCTCTACGGGAGGCGGTCATAGTATTGGTGTCACGTCGAATGCGAGCTGGACCTGGAGTGATAACGCTTCCTGGGTGACCTCTTCTGAGTCCTCACCTCAGACTGGAAATCAGACTTTCAGCTACTCTGTTGCTACGAATACTTCGGCAAATGCCCGAAGTGCCACGATTACTTTTGTAAGTGGTAGCGATTCCGAAACACACACGATTAATCAGTCAGGATCCGGGCCTCCCGTGCCGTCCGGACTCAGCGTAACCCAACAGACGGGATTTTCGATTGATCTGGCGTGGGGATCGTCAGCGAATGCGACGGGTTATGAAGTCTGGCGAGGCACTGCGGACAACCCGGGACTCATGGTGAAGATTGCCAATACCCAAGGCAGGAGTTACTCCGACTATAGCGTAGATACCGGTGACCGTTTCTACTATGCGGTTAGAGCGGTGGGCGCAAACGGAAGTAGCGGCTATAGCGGTACAGGACAGGGGATTCTTTACGGAAGACCCGACTCGATGGTGAAAGCCAAGAGGTTGCTGGGTAACAATCGATACATTACCTATGGGGGGCAGACCGCGGTTCATAAAACGAAGCGCGCCGGCACCAGTAAATTTGAGCTTTGGCTTCAGAATGATAGCTACAACTGGAGCGAAACCTTCAAGACGCGCTCGGGGCGCGGGAACTCCAAATTCAAAGTTGTTTACCTCTCACTATCGGGTCAGGGCAATGTGACTTCGGCAATAACCCGGGGAGTGCTATACACTCAAATTTATGGCGGCACTGCTGTGCGAATCCAGGTGAAAGTTAAACCGACGAGTCGTCAGAGGAAGAAAAAGGGCAAAATAACCTTAGCTGCATCGACCAGCTTCCTGAATTATCAGGCCGCGTATGACCGTGGTAAAATGGTTCTGAATAAGGCAAAATAGAGGTTCAGCTTTTGGTGATTCCTACGATTTAAACATCATCGCTGGAAGACATCCTGTGCTGGATCAGAATATCGGGGAGGAAAAATTTGTCCCCAATGACACGGCCATCGATTGTTGATAACAACCGCTTCATGCTGATCACCGGTCCGAACATGGCCGGTAAATCGGCCTGCATTCCGCAGGTCGTTTTATTGGGAGTGCTGGCTTGGACCGGGAGCATTGTGGCGGCGATCAGTGCTGATGTCGGGCAGGGTGACTGTATTTCCCCCCCAGGGTGGGGCCAATGATGATCTGGCCAAGGAGCAGTCGACTTTCATTCTGGAACCGCGCTGATCTGTAACAACGCGACAGACCGCAGCCATGTGATTCCCCACGGGATCAGTCACTTACGACGGATTGTCGATTGTCGATCGTCTGGAGTGTAGTCGAGCGTTTTCGGGCCGGAATGGGTACGCAAATAAGCCAGATTAAGAATTGCATTCATTTGTTTTCGGAAGTAAAAAAAATCTAGGAACCGAACGATCTGGAGCTGGAAACAGGGAATCCGGAATCGATCAAAATTGAGATTGATATTGTCTTTGCGTCAATAAATGATGGATTGCTATCAGTTTTATTCCGGCCTAAGCCGGAGGCAGTTAGGGCAATTTTGAAAGCGTCATGTAGTGGCAATTTCTCTAAATTGCGAATGAGTGAACAGAATATGAGTGACTTGATCTTAAAATGAAAGGACTTCGAACACCTCCCGTTATTTTAGCGGCATTGGTCCTGGTTTTGGGGCTTGTTTTTATCCTGTTTACTCAGGGGAACCGGAAAGACAAAGGCACTGAGCCCGATGTGGACGCCGGTAAAAGCTCAGCGGCAGCCGTGGATTCAGGAAAGGATTCCGAAACACTTGAGAACGACAAAAATTCGGATGTGGCAAATGCCGCGAATGTTGAGGGGATCGCCCCGGCAATCAAATTACCCTTAACGGCCGACGGAAAAATTGAGTCCCAAACCTATCAACCGGAAATGAAAGCCGCGGATCGAATGAAGCAGGCCTTGAAAGAGGGGGACAGCAGAAATTCACCGGCGGTGACAAGGGCCCCGGATTTCCCCTTTAATTTGGAGACCTTTGATGATTGGCAAAGCCTTTCGGCCGAAGACCTTCAAAAGTACAGGCGATCAATGATCTCGAGAATTGGACGCGTGAATGCTTCCACGGTAGGTGACTTTTTCTATCGGGTTCATGCCGATATGTCCGACCCGGAAGCGAAGAAAAGCTTCCGCGAATCGATCCTCGGCGTTTGGTGCGCAAAGGACGTGGACGGCTGCCTCAGTTCAATCGAAGAAAATTTTACAGGGGAAGAAGCCTTTGTGGCGAAAAGGGATGCGCTTGCCGGTTGGGCCGCGGAAGACTGGATGACGGCTCGCCAGTTTCTGCAAACCCATGGCGACAAGGCACTGGAAGATCGATTGGGTGGAGACAGTTCCCGCTTCGTTGGGAATGTAGTAGCCTGGATGGTCAAAGAGTCTTCTGCAGGTGAGACCGAAGCGTTGGTTTCTGCTTTGCAGCAGCAAAAAAACATCGATGTGGCACAGGAAGTTCTCAAGAATATTCGGCCGCTCTGAATTTTTCTCAAGATTTGAACGAACATAGACAGACAAAAAGGAACCCCTAAACTAATGAACCATCCCAAATACAAACGATCCATATGGGGGGCAGCCGTCTTTGCGATGGCAATACTCTTCCTACCCATTCATCATCAAGCCGCCGACTTCGCGGAAGGTGGTCCATTATCTCTGAGCACTGAAGAAATTGAAGAGTTACTGGTTCCGCAGCCAGCGTGGGCCGGCGAGTTCGCGGGAGCGTTGGGTCAACAGGAAGAAGAGGCCCGGCCGGAGATTGCGATAGGGGACACCCGCTTTCCAGTGGTGTCGGATGGTCCTGAAAGATCGGCTTTTCTTGGTACGAAGTGGACGAATGAAGTGGTCTACTACACGTATAATGCCAACGTAAATGCAACCAACAGGGCGAGGTTTGTCGCTGCTGCAGCCGAGTGGGCTGCAGTCGCGGATTTGACCTTTGTTGAGGGAACGGGAACCGGGAACTACATCCTGGTAAATGATAGTACAGTAAACACCTCAGCCGTGGGAATGATTGGAGGCTCGCAAACTTTAAACATGGTCAACTGGAGTTCGAAGTTCATCATCGCTCACGAGATTGCTCATGCTCTCGGTCAGATGCACGAACAAACCAGAAGCGACCGGGATACTTTCGTAACGATTCTCACCGCAAATATCGAGGCGAATCAGGGGCATAATTTCACTAAATCTTCGACGACGAACTACGGAGCCTATGATTTTGACTCCATAATGCACTATTTTTGAACAGCGTTCGGTATCAACGGAGCAATTACGATCCAATGCAATCCCGGATATACTCAGTGGCAGAATGTAATGGGGCAACAGTCTTATCTTTCCGTTCTGGATAAATCCGGAATGGCGGCTCGCTACGGGGCATTTAATGGAACGTCAGACCTTACGAGCTATCAAACCAATACTTCCACTCTATCTGTGAATCCCGTTAACCAGGGAGACATTACGGTATTGAATCATAAAATTGCAAATTTTGGAACGGGCCAGTCTGACGCAATGGTAACAAAATATTACCTTTCTACGAACACTACTATTAGCGATTTCGACACCTTCATCAGAGAAGTGCCATCTAACCCTTTTGGTGGGAATCTTGCTGTTCCTTGGACTATACCCCTAGTTGTGCCGGCCTCACTTGCGCCGGGCACCTATTATGTCGGTTGGATCATTGATGCGAATAACACCGCGGGAGAAACAAACGAGAATAATAATATAGACTACCACACCACGCCCCTTACCGTCGTGCGTGGAGACGATAGTTACGAAGAGAATGACACTTATACGACTGCCACGAATCTCAGTAATAATAAAAACCAATGGTTAAACACGATTAATGGCTATGGAAGACAGATGGACGATGACTGGTATCGAATCTCCGTACCGTCCAATTTGAGAAGGGTCCAGATCGATTGTCAGTTTACTGATGCTGACGGAGATATTGATCTCCGGCTTTATTCGTCAAATGGTACCAGTGTTGTTGGGGGCAGCGGAAGCACAAGCGATAACGAAGCGATTGACGTCGTAGTTCCTTCGAGCGGCACCTATTATATCAGGGTTTACTTCGGTAACCAGGGGAATGACTACAATTTGAAGTGGAACAGCATTGCGCCTCCTTTCATCAATCTCAACGATCCCTCACAAAGCTTCACCTCTACGGGTGGCGGTCATAGTATTGGTGTCACGTCGAATGCGAGCTGGACCTGGAGTGATAACGCTTCCTGGGTAACCTCTTTTGAGTCCTCACCTCAGACTGGAAATGCGACATTCAGCTACTCTGTCGCTGCAAATACCTCCTTAACACCCCGGAGTGCGACGGTCACTTTTGTTACTGCTGCTCCTCACAGTGCTTCCGTGACACACACGATCAATCAGGGCGGAATCCCACCTTCTGTGCCGTCCGGCCTCAGCGTAACCCAACAGGGGGGATCTTCGATTGAACTGTCGTGGGGACCGTCAGCGAATGCGACGAGTTATGACGTCTGGCGAGGCACTGCGGATAACCCCGGGCTCATGGTGAAAATTGCCAGTAATGTCCAGGGCACGAGTTACTCCGACATCGGCGTAGATTCCGGTGACCGTTTCTACTATGCGGTGACAGCGGTGGGCGCCAACGGAAGTAGCGGCTATAGCGGGACTGAACAGGGAGTTCTTTACGGAAGGCCCGACTCGATGGTGAAAGCCAAGAGGTTGCTGGGAAACAATCGTTATATAACGTATGGGGGGCAGACTGCGGTTCATAAAACGAAGCGCGCCAGCACCAGTAAATTTGAGCTTTGGCTTGAGAATGACAGCTTCAACGGGAGTGAAACCTTCAAGACGCGTTCGGGACGCGGAAACTCCAAATTCAAAGTTGTTTACCTCTCAAAGTCAGGACAGGGCAATGTGACTTCGGCAATAACCCGGGGGATCCTGAACACACAGATCTTTGCCGGAACTTCATCGCGAATTCAGGTGAAAGTGAAACCGACCAGTCGTCAGAGGAAGAAGAAAGGGAAAATAAGCCTGGCTGCATCGACCAGCTTCCTGAATTATCCGACCGCGTATGACCGTGGCAAAATGATTCTGAATAAAGCAAAATAGAGGCTCAGTTTTTGGCCGAAAGGGGGAGCTTAACGCTCCCCCTTTTTTTTGCGTACGCCCTTGGGGAGTCGTAAAGATTTTCAAGGGTACCTTTCATCGAAAGAAGATCATCCAAGGGGCTGCGGCGGATAGGCATCACTCGGTGAGTGGGGATTAGGAATCCGTTTCAAAAGGATCTCCCCGGAATTCGACTTTTCAGAGTCTCGCTTTCTTACGGCGAATACGATAGAAAGATAGTGAGACTGCAATTCAAGAATGTGATGAGACGATGGGCGATAACAACGATAGTGGGACTTTCAGTTTGCAGTGTGGTCGTGCAAGCCGAAGTGAGAACGTGGACTTCCACGGACGGAAAAGAACTTGAAGCCGAATTTGTCAGTAAGGATAGCGACTCGGTTTCAATCAGGCGTGCTGATGGAAAGTCATTTCAAATTCCGCTGAATCGTCTTTCCAAAGCGGATCTGGATTGGTTGGGCCAACAAAAAAAGGGGCCGCAAAAAAATGCTTCCTTCTCAAAGATCTGGGGAAAGAACGGAGAGGATTGGAATCCGGAAGACGAGACGCTCATCGATTTTTCCAAGGCCGGTTATCACGAAGGGAATAATAATTTTCCCGAATGGGAAGTCGGATCAAATGTTCGTGATCACGGCGCAGTGGGTGATGGCAAGGCTGATGACACAGAGGCCTTCAAGAAAGCGATCGCTGCATGTGGGGAGAATAAGGCGGTTCTGATTCCGAATGGTACCTATAGGCTGATGGACTGGATCGGAGTCGATGAAATGATCGATAAATGGGTGAAGCCGAAGCCGAAAAGTAACTACGTTATACGCGGCGAAAGCCGGGATGGCGCAGTCATCATGCTGGGGGTTGGACTGGAGGAAATTCACCCATGGGCTCAGACAACTGGAAATGGAAGGCCGACGACGCAGTGGTCATGGTCGGGAGGGTTCCTCTGGTTTCAGGATGGAAGTGAAGTCGGCGTCGAAAACCTGACCATTAAAGGAGCTGGCGGAGCCTACGACGAGCACTGGAAAGAGAAGGGATACAACGGGATCTTCTTCAGGGACATCGAGCATGCCTGGGTTCGTAATGTAACTCTGAGGGATGTGGATTGTGGAATCCACGTGAACAAGGGGAAACACATCACGATTGAGAACGTTTTGTTCACGAGTTCAAAGGAGCGAGCAAGCTCCAATTCCTTCGAAAACAACAAAGGGGTTTCGGGGCATCATGCGATTAATTTCGGGAATGGAAGTTCCTGGTGCCTTGCTGATGACATTACATTTGAAAATCGTTTCCACCACGAACTGGGTTTGAACGGTGAATCGAATCATTGCGTCTACTCGAACTGCAAGGGGCCGAATCTGCATTTCGATTTTCACACTCACGAGGACAATATTCCGCATATCCTTTTCACCGAAATCGATGCCGGTGAGGGCGATTTGGTTTGGCGGAACAATTTTTACGGATCCTGCACCGGCGGGACCTTCTGGAATATTCAGGGGAGAAATCTGTCTCTGCCGAAAAAGGAATCGTGGGTCACTCACCAGATGTTGGCCGAGGAAATGAAAACTCTTTTTGTGGGGTGGGATGGAAAATTGCCCGGAGATCAGAAACCTGGCCGCCCCTGGTTTGAGAAGATTGATCCGAAGGCAATCTATCCGAAAAACATCTATCACGCTCAGCGGGAGAAACGGCTGGGAACCGCGGCCGAATGATGTTCGATGCAGGGAATGGAACCCTCCTGGTTTTTTCAGATTTTTTTTGCGAATGAAACACGATTGGTCAGGGGATTTACGATGTTCGAAAGAATTCCTCCGATTGCTTTCACTGCGAGGTTTCACTACAATCGGTCCATGAGACTTCGATTCCTGGCCGTTTTTTTTCTTTTCTTCTTGATCGTCGGCTCTGCCGCCGCAAAGCCCAACGTCCTCTTTATCATCTGCGATGATTTAAACTGCGACATGGGAACCTACGGGCATCCGCAGGTGAAGACTCCGAACATCGACCGGATCGCTGCGCGCGGGACGGTTTTCAAGAATGCCCATTGTCAGTATGCACTGTGCGGGCCGAGTCGTGCTTCGTTCATGACGGGCCTGTATCCGGATCAGACTTTGATCCACCGCAACGCGATCTACATCCGCGAACATTTGCCGAATGTGAAGACGATCTCGCAGATGTTTCGAGACGACGGGTATTTCGCAACACGGATTGGCAAGATCTATCACTACAACGTTCCGAAAAATATCGGGACGAGCGGGCACGATGATCCTTTTTCGTGGAACTACACCATCAATCCCCGCGGTCGCGACGTGGAGGATGAAGACCAGATATTCTCGCTCAGGCCCGGAAGCTTTGGGGGAACGCTGAGCTGGCTCGCAGCTGAAGGGACGGATGAGGAACAGACTGACGGGATTATCGCTGATGAAGCCGTGGAGCAACTGCATCGTTATAAAAAGGAAGGCCGTGCCTTTTATCTCGCCGTTGGATTGTTCCGGCCGCATACCCCGTTTGTCGCACCGAAAAAGTATTTCGAAATGTATCCGCTCGATGAAATTGTTGTGCCGGAAGTTCCTGAAGGATATGACGAAACTCTACCTGCTCCGGCATTGAATTCTATCCGTCGGAAGAAAGAGCAGCTGAATCTGGAGGACAAGCTTGCCCGCGAAGCGATCCAGTCCTATTACGCATCGATCACTTTTGCCGATGCTCAGGTCGGGAAAATTCTCGATGGTCTTGAAGCAAGCGGCCTCGATGAAAATACCATCGTCGTCTTTACATCGGATCATGGTTATCACATGGGCGAGCACGGCCACTGGCAGAAGACGACGCTTTTTGAGAATGGAACTCATGTTCCGCTCGTGATCGCAGCGCCCGGACAGGAAGCTCCCGGATCAAAGACGGATTGTCTGGCGGAGTTGGTTGATTTATATCGAACTCTTGCCGAGCTGTCCGGACTGAGGGCACCGGATTATGTTTCGGGAGTCAGTCTTGCCCGGGTTCTCGACGACCCTTCCGAGCGCGTCCGTGAAAGTGCATTTAGCCAGTATGGGAATGGTTACAGTCTGCGAACGGACCACTATCGGTATACGGAGTGGGGTGATAAAGGCGTGGATGGAAAAGAGCTCTACGACCACCGATCCGACTCTGAAGAGATGGAGAATCTGGCCGAAAAATCGAAGCATGCTGATTTGATCGTGGACCTGCAAAAACGCCTTCACGCGCGGATTGGCGTGGCAATGGAAAAACCGGAGGGGCTCACTCAGATTCAGTTCGAGAATAAGCGCCGGGTGAAGCATTGAGCAAATGTCAGGGGCTCAACCCTCTTGAATCGATGACCCGGAAGGGTTGATTCGGAGCATCCTGTTTCCGCAAAGATGTATTCGACAGGCTTCGGAGCCGCTTTTATGATCGCTCTCCAGCTTTTCAAAAAAATATACACTCTATGAAAATACACAATACCCTGATTCTTACTGCAGTAGCAGCGTTTGGTTTCACCGCCTGCAATGAAGAACATGACCACGACCACGATCATGACCACGCCGGTCACGATGAACATGAAACAACCTCCATTTTTGACGGCAAAACTCTGAATGGCTGGAAGCATTCTGCGCTCGGAACGGCTGAATACTCTGTCGTCGACGGAACCATCAAAGGGGTGACGGTCGAAGGAAGTCCTAACAGCTTTCTGCTCAGCGAAAAGCAATACGGAGATTTCGAACTGACTTTTGATGTGAAGGTTCACGATGAACTTAATTCCGGTGTGCAGATTCGCTCCCGCGAAAAGTCAGATGCGGATCTCGCCAAGAGCGGGAAAGACGGCAAGCCAGCCAAAGATATCAATCGTTTCTTCGGTCCTCAGGTGGAAATTGAAGCCTCTCCCGGACAGTCGGCCTACATCTATGGCGAAGCGACTGGCCGCGGATGGCTTTCTCCTGAGCCGCAGGTCAAGGACCATTCCCACAGCCACATGAAAAACGGTGAATGGAACGCGTTTAAAATCGTCGCACAAGGGGTCCGCATCCAGACCTGGATCAACGGCGAAAAAGTTGCTGATCTGAGTGACGAAGGAATTTTCAAAACTCACCCGAAAGGCCATATCGGTCTCCAGGTTCACGGAATTAAAAAAGGAACGGGTCCTTTTGATGTTCAGTGGAGGAACATTCAGATCAAAGAGATCGACTGAAATCTTTCGGTCACGGAATTTGTGACCGTCAAAAAGGTGGATTTTTCCTTGCCGGAGCAGGGAAAAATCATTAAAACCGTTTTTGAGTGAGAGGAGCAGGCCGTTGACGACTTAAAGGCCTGTTGCTCAATCTTATAAGGAGGAGGGCCTCGGTGTCGCTATGGAATTGCTTTCGCATTCCCATTGGCGGCACCGAGGTGTTTTTTTGGGGGGCTCCTATAAGGAGGAGTAACCAAGATTGTTTCGACTCTTCCGCGCGTGACAAATTTAGAGGAAAAAAGATAAAAATTTCTCTAAATCTTGATCTGTAGGAATCAGATCGCGTTGCGAACGGTCGCGGAACTGGTATGGTGCGGGCCCTGCATTGCAGGAGTTTCATGAGCGATATTGCCAACAACCGAAAGGCCAGACGTGACTTTCTTATTTCCGACAAGTATGAGGCGGGGATTGAGCTGAAGGGCACTGAGGTCAAATCGATTCGCGCAGGGCAGGTACACCTTTCCGATGCCTTTGCCCGTGTCGATAAGGGGGAGATGTGGCTATACAACTGCGATATCCGCCCCTACGAGCAGTCGAGTCATGAATTTCATATCCCCTTGCGAAACCGTCGGCTTTTGCTTCACAAAAAAGAGATCCGGAGGCTCCAAATTGCGGTGGATCAGAAGGGTGTGACCCTGATTCCTCTGAGGCTCTATTGGAAAAACGGAAGGGTCAAAGTCGAGATTGGTGTCGGCAAAGGGAAAAATCAGCGGGATCAGCGTGAAGATTTGAAGAAGCGGGTTCAGGATCGCGAGATCGAGAGGGAAATGGCGCGATTCAACAAGTAGCCGGACGATTGAATGATAATGAAGAAATGGCTCTCAGGAATTCTTGCGCTCTTTAGCGGAACTCTTTTTCTCGCTGCGGCGGAGAAACCGAATGTGATCTACATTATGGCTGACGATCTCGGGATCGGAGATGTCGGGTGTTACGGGCAGAAAATTCTCAAGACTCCGCGAATAGATCAGTTGGCGGAGGAGGGAATACGGTTCACGGAGCATTATTCGGGTGCCGCTTTGTGTGCTCCCACTCGTAGCTGTCTGCTGACTGGAACACACCTCGGTCACACGACCGTGCGCAACAATGGTGATTTTTCTCTTAAAATAGAAGACGTCACTTTCGGAGAGCTCATGAAATCGGTGGGATACAAAACTGCTGCCATCGGAAAATGGGGAGTCGGGGAGATTGATTCGACGGGGAGACCAAACAAGCAGGGCTTTGATTTATTTTTCGGCTACCTCAACCAGAGGAATGCTCACTTCCACTACCCTCCTTTTATGTGGAGAAATGAGGAGAAAGAATTTTATCCCGACAACCGGGAAAAGCGGACCCATTTCAGTCATGATTTGTTTACGGAAGAAGCGCTGAAATTTGTGCGGGATAATAAGGACGGTCCGTTTTGTCTTTATGTGCCCTACACTTTGGTTCACGCAGATATCGATGTGCCGGATGATTCACTGAAGCCCTGGGTCGGGAATATCGAAGAAACGGAACCTTACGGAACGCCGGACGGGCAGCATTACATTCATCAGAAAACACCACACGCGGCTTTCGCCGGAATGGTTTCGCGACTTGATCGCGATGTAGGGAAGATCGCCGACCTCGTTGACGAGCTGGGAATCGCTGAGAATACACTGATCATCTTCACCAGTGACAATGGACCCACTCCTGCGGGCGGAGCTGATCCTGAGTTTTTTGACGGGAACGGACTCTATCGCGGGATCAAGTTCAGTCTGTATGATGGAGGCATTCGTTGTCCCATGATTGCGAGATGGCCGGGAACGATTGAAGCGGGCTCGGAAAGCAAGCATCTCTCCGCACATTGGGATGTTTTGCCAACCATGGCGGAAGTGGCCGGGGCGAAAGTTCCCGAAGGAGTGGATGGCGTTTCGTTTCTGCCTGAATTGAAAGGGGAAGCGGAAAAGCAGAAAGCTCACGATTACCTTTATTGGGAATGGCCTTCGAAGAGCGGATGGCAAGCGGTGAGGCAGGGAAACTGGAAGGCGCACTGGACCGGAACCAGAAGCGGTCTCCGAAATGCGACCTTTGAGCTCTATGATCTGAGCAAGGATATTGCCGAAGAAAACAATGTCGCAGCGAAGTTTCCGGAAGTTGCCGCGAAGATGAAAAAGCTCATGGATGAAGCCCATATTCCCGAGCATGACGGTGCGGACCCCTTGTTTACCCGTGCGTCATCGAAGAAAAAGAAGAAGTGAAGTGGGTTGACTGATTGATTGAATCCAGTTCAGTGCGAGAAAGGTATGGGATCGACATTCGGGAAGTTATTTAAGATATCCACGTGGGGTGAGTCCCACGGTGGAGGCGTTGGCGTGGTGGTGGATGGCTGCCCGCCCAAAATTGCGCTTTCTGAAGGAGACATTCAGTTTGATCTGGATCGCCGTCGGCCGGGGCAAAGCGAAATTACGACACCGCGGAACGAAGCGGATCAGGCAGAGATCTTGTCAGGAACTTTTGAGGGGCAGACCCTGGGAAGTCCAATTGCTGTGCTCGTAAGAAACAAGGACGCCCGTCCCGAGGCTTATACGGAGATGAGCGAAAAATTCCGCCCGTCCCATGCCGATTACACTTATCAGGCCAAGTACGGAATTCGGAACTGGCAGGGCGGTGGCCGGTCCAGCGCGCGTGAAACGATCGGGCGCGTAGCCGCTGCAGCGATTGCGAAAAAGGTTCTCGTGGAAAAATTTGCTCCGGAGTTGGAGATTCTGGCCTACGTGAAATCGATTCGCGACATCTATGCGGAGGTCGACCCCAACACTGTCGCCTTTGAAACGATTGAAGGAAACATGGTTCGCACCGGAGACCCGAATGCGGTTGAGCCGATGGTGGATCTGGTGAAAGAAATGCGTGGCGAGGGGAATTCTGTCGGCGGTGTTATCGAATGTGTCGTTCGCAATATCCCGGTTGGTCTGGGCATGCCGGTTTTTGACCGTCTTGAAGCGGATCTCGCCAAAGCGATGATGAGCTTGCCGGCGACAAAAGGCTTTGAAATCGGATCCGGTTTTGGCGGGACTCAAATGACCGGGCGCGAACACAACGACCCGTTCCGAATGGAAGAAGGACGCGTCCGGACGACGAGCAATCGATCCGGTGGTGTTCAGGGAGGGATTTCCAATGGGGAAAACCTCGTCTTCCGAATCGCTTTCAAACCAACCGCTACGATTATGACTTCACAGGAAACCGTGAATTTGGAAGGGGAAAATACCGAACTGAAAGGGCGTGGTCGTCACGATCCCTGCGTTCTTCCCCGTGCGGTTCCCATGGTCGAGGCGATGACTTCGCTTGTCCTGGTGGATCATGCGATGAGGCAGAAAGCCCAATGCGATTGACTGATTGAGTTTTTGAAAACGCAGCGTTTCTTATAGAATCATGAATGCCTTCCCTCTTATTATTGCGCTCCTGATTGTCGTCATCAATTTTATCGTCGCGTTCAAATGGGGCGCGATGAAAATTATTGCCGGCGGAATGGCGGCGGCCGCTGCTTTGATCACATTGTTCGGCACTGCCTCTCTGGTTCCCTATGTGGCGGGGGATATGTTGGGAGTGCATCTGGATTGGAAGATTGTCCTCGGGGCCGCTGTTGTCCTTGCCTTCCTTGTTTACGTAATCTGCCGCCTGATCTTCGGCGGGATCTTGAAGGTCTTTTTCCGGCATGGCGGATTTCTTCATGATTGTTCGGATGGAGTCATTGGTGGAATTCTTTCGTTCTTTTCGAGTGCCGTAGTCATCTTCTTCATTTTCGTCTGTATTCGGATTGCGGGAACGGTTCAGGAGCTGAACTACCTTGCATCTATCAGCCAACCGGGAATTGAACGCGCAACGAATAAATTCCCTGAATGGCCGAGATCCTCAGTCTGGAGATCCCAGCTTGAGAGCATTCCTTTTGCTTCAGAAGTATTTGATCGTGTCGAAATTTTCAGTCGCAAAGAGAATCGAAATATGGCGGCTCTTCTTCTATTGAAGAAATCGGCCTTCATTAATACCTTCCTGAAAGAGCGGGAGGATACCAAAGACCTGGTCGAAGAACCACGGATTGAGGAGTTAAGCAAGAATCTGGATGTTCTTGCCTTGATCAAAGAAGGTGACAGGGTCTCCCTCGTCTTAAATCCCGAATTGAGGGCGCTCGCGGCTGACGGAAAACTCAAGAGCCAACTTCAGGAAATGGACGTGGAGAAAACGGTCACGGATCTCATTGACCTGATACCCGAGGCCTCAATGAAAGGGCGCGAGTAAATTGAAGTTTTAAAGGAAAACCATGGCAAACGGCAAATACATCACCAGCATTGGATTGGAAGTCCACGTGCAACTGAAGACGCAAAGCAAAATGTTCTGCGGTTGTGCGGTTCGGTTCGGAGAAGCTCCCAATACATTGACCTGTCCAACATGTCTTGGATTACCGGGAGCACTGCCCGTATTGAATGGAGGAGCGATTGAGAGAACTATCCTGACAGGGCAACTTCTCGGCTGCGAAACTCCTCCTGTAGTGAAATGGGACCGGAAGAATTATTTCTATCCCGATATGCCGAAGAATTATCAGATCTCCCAGTTTGATATTCCTTTGTGCCTTGGTGGCGGAGTTCCCCTGTATCCTTTTGCCTATCCGAAAGACGCGCAGAAAGACATCGCGGCGCCGGGGAAGGTGGTCGAGTTGACCCGGATTCATTTGGAAGAGGATGTCGCCAAGTCCACTCACCATTCGACTTACACGACGATCGACTTCAACCGGGCGGGTACGCCCTTGATGGAAATTGTTTCGGAGCCGGATATTGATTCAGCGGAAGAGGCGGTTGCCTATCTGAATTCCTTGCGGCAGATCCTCCTCTATAGCGGCGTATCCGATGCGGACATGGAAAAAGGTCAGATGCGTTGTGATGTGAACATTTCGATCCGCCCGGAAGGTACGGATGAACTGGGCACCAAGATCGAGTTGAAGAATCTGAACTCCCTGTCATCGGTCCGCCGTTCGATTCACTATGAGGTCGAACGCCAGGCAATCGAGTTGGATGCAGGGAACTCTCTGGTGCAGGCAACCTGGCGCTGGAATGATGAAGTCGGGCAGACCGAGATCATGCGGACGAAGGAAAATGCTCACGATTATCGTTACTTTCCAGATCCGGATTTGTTGCCGGTGAGGACCACAGAGATCCTCGAGCGGGTGCAGCAGAATCTTCCCGAACTGCCTCACGAGAAAATGGAGAGATTCGAGAAGGATTATAGCATCACCGAATACGATGCCTCCGTGTTGGCTGCAGAAGAGAGCCTCGCCGACTACTTTGAAAAAGCGGCGGCCGGTTCCAAGGCGCCTAAAAAGGTGGCGAACTGGGTCATTAATAATTTGCTGGGTGAGCTGAAGGCTGTCTCTTATACACATCTCCGAGCCCACGAGACCGAGGCTGATCT
>OJCB01000293.1_pt1 | contig 20108 bp, 14 predicted proteins | sample 1591501 | NCBI WGS metagenome assembly OJCB01 (sample SAMN05416813, study PRJEB24817) | seawater metagenome | isolation source: Sea water | place: Canada:Atlantic | collected 2013-07 | reverse complement strand
GTGTATAAGAGACAGCTACATTACTGATCTGGGCAACAGGAGTTACCTTTTTTCTTCTCCGTCTGATCGCCGGCTTGATCCAACTGAACCGGGTGAAAAATTCCGCCATTCGAGTTCCCTCTTTCTTCCGGGAAACCACAACGAGCCTCGCCGATGAGTGCGCATTGAGCGGACCGGTAGCTATCGCTATTTCCTCCGCAGTGCATTCCCCCTTTGCCTGGAATTTCGGAACACCTACTATTGCGCTCCCTCTGACGTCAGAAACCTGGACGAAGGAAGAGCTGGAAATGGTCTTGCGCCACGAACTGGTCCATCTCAAGCGCCAAGACAGCATCAGCGCTCTGCTTGTCGGTATGGTGACGACACTTCACTGGTTCAATCCTCTTGCCTGGCGAGTTGCGAAGCATGTTTCAGAACTCCGCGAGCAAATCTGCGACCGGAACGTTCTCGCAGCCGGATGCGACCCGCAAAAATACGCCGGCCTGCTCTTTCATCAGGCTCGCGCTAAATCCGCGCCCTACCCATTTTCCGCCACCGCGATGGCAAAACCCGGAACCCTTGAAAAACGAGTAAGCATGATCCTAAAAGAAACATCCCCACTAAAGACTGCAGATGGAACACAAGCATCAATGAGCAGACGAATCCTGGCCTCAATCGGAGCGACGTGTCTTCTCGCCATCTCGGCGGCAGTCATTCTTCTGGGGTTTTCACCGAAATCCTCGATCGCTGAAGAGACCGGCAACACGAAGTTGACCATCCATGTGTATTCTGAAGATGCCGGGAAGCAGCAACTCGGTTACGAACTCAACGGCGAGGAAATAAAAGGCGAAGCGCTCAGTTCGGCCCTGAAGAAAGAGGCGAAGAAGAACCCGGTTCTTGCGCTCGTACAGGCTGCCCCGGTTTCGCTGGGCGGTCTGCAGGAAACAATGAATCTGGCGAAGAAGGCAGGTTTCAGCCATTTCATTTTTCAAAAACGTGAGGTGAAGAGGGCCGGTGCTCATTTCAGACCTATTTCCGCTCTGGCCGGAATTGAAAGCACAAGAACGGTCGTGGTTCCAAAAAAAGCGCAAAACAAAAAACAGATTCACATCACGACCCGCTTTGTCGAAGAGCCTTCCCCTCTAATGAAAAAGCTGAATACGCTGATTCTTCCTTCCATCGAACTTAACGAAACCCCACTGGAAGACGCGATCGCATTTATTTCTCAACGAAGCGTCGAACTGGATAGTCAGACTACCAATGTCGAGGAAAAGGGAGTCAACTTCGTAATGAAAGGGCCACCAAAATCGGAAACGCATCTGGTGAGCCTTACTATGAAAAGTGTTTCGATCGCCCAGATCATCAAAATCATTGCTCATCAGATGCAAATGGAAGTGCGTGTCGATGAGCACGCTGTAATGCTGCGATACACCGGAGTTCCCGGGGGCGCTTTCCACCCGTTGCTGGGACATGATCCTGAATCCGAGAAACAAATCAAAGCAAAACTCAAGTCGATTAGAATTCCCTCCGTTGAATTTGCTGACACTCCTTTGAGAGATGCGCTGGAATTTCTTACTCAGCGATCAATCGAACTCGATGCGAAAACTGCCGATGTAGACTTGAAAGGCGTAAACATCGTCGCCGAGAATGCATCCAAAGAATTGGATAAATCGATTTCGCTGAAGCTAAACAACATTCCTCTGGAAGACGCCATTCGTTACACGACTGACCTGGCTGACATGGATTATCGGGTGGAAGGGAATGCCGTTGTCGTTTTCAAAAAAGAGGGAGGGAATCAGGGCTTTGGTTTTGACGCTGGTGGAGGTGGCTTTGAAGGTGGTGGTGCCGGAAGATGATGCCCCCCTTTCCCTGGAACAACTGCAGAATCGAAAAGTTAAGGAAATCACCCGACGTAGGCTTCCGGAGCCGGCTCCGCCAAATTCGCTAGCAGAGGTTTAATCAATGCCGGATCAATTTCCGGAATCACCGAGAGCAGACGCGCAATCTTCCCTGAGATAACGGGAGCCGCGTAACTGCTCCCGGTTTCTATTTTGGTCTGACCGTCCAACCACGGAACCTCGACTCTTTCTCCCCGGGCGAGAAAGGAAACCATTCGCCCTTTCCGGTGAAAGAAATCCCCCTGCTGACACTTAATTCCCCTGACACTGATGACACTGGGAAAGTAAGCCGGCCACTCGCGGATTCCGGCATCCACATTGCTGCAGGCCGCGACGATCTGGACACCTGCGAGATAGGCCTGATCCACCCACTCCTTATAATCCATGACGAAACGAGGCAATCCACGGCAACCGAAACTGCAGTTGATTACATGATAGCCCCGGGAAATAGCCTGATTCACACATTCCGCGATCACTAAACTCCTTGATCGATTCCCGGCATCGAGCGCGCGGAAACTCCCAATCTTGACACCGGGAGCCTCTTTGCGAAGTAGACTCGCAACGGCAGTTCCGTGTCCGTATACATCAGTCCCGTCTCCCGGAACCACATGCAAACTGGGCCCCTCCGAAAAAACGGCGACATCGTCGGTCAGTTCCAGACCTTCCATCGCCTCGTGCGAAACATCGATTCCTGAATCCACGATCGCCACCTTGATCCCCTCTCCGGTGGAATCTTTGAATTTTTCCCGTACTGAGTCGGGTTCGGGCCAGGAATAGTTGCTCATACTATCCCTCATTCATTCCGAGAGCGTCTGATAGAATAGAAGCATTCACCAGTCTCTCCACGAGATTGGCCACCCTCACCATTTTCTCGACATGAGTCGAATCAAATCCCTTTCCTCCTCCGGGATTCTCCTCCAGCTGAACACAGGAAATAACACCACGCAGGCCGAAGCCGAAATAGAACGGCACGGCAATCATTGCCGTTGTATGAAGACTCATTTTGCGGTCAAGCGTGTCGTCATGCCCACTGCTCTTGTGAATGTCATTTTCGCAATAGGGCTGCTGCTGCATATAGACCATCGAAATGATCCCGCTGCCAACCGGTTGCTCGAAACCGACCAGGTCCGATGCGTGTTGTCCGGAATTGTGAACAGCTACCAGATTTTTTCCCTCTGATTCAGCCAACCAGACAGTTCCCTCTGAACCACCGACAGCACCATACACGTCCGTCAAGAGAGCCAGACACAAGTCATCCAGCAGCCCGACATTATCCGACGGAGTGCTGGATTCAAGCCACGACTCAATGAACTCTTCCAGATCGACACCGATCCGGTCAAACTCAGGTGGGCTGATAATCTTCCTTCTGGAACGGCTCATCCATTCTGCGACTCGATCGCATTGACCAGTTCGCGGAGAGCTTTTTCGTTCTCAATGAGAGCCGGCATCAAATCTTCGCGGGCGGCAGCGTCGAGGTTTCCTCCGGCAAATTTCTGAATCAGCTCTGCCTGCTCGGGTGATAAATTCATCCCGGAACGGCCGGATACTTCAGGAGACATATTCTCAAGGAATTGGGCTAAGACTGCGAAATCGTTATTCATGATTAATTGGGGTTATGGGTTGCTTCTATAGATCGACGAATTAATCCCCTTCGCCATTCAAAGATTATGCACTTTTTTTCACAAGAATAAACTCATCGGCTCTTTATGATGGTATTTATGGTATTTATATTTTTAAGTTGACTCTTAGATAGGCTGGAGCTATTCTGAATTTCAGCAGACGATGTCTCGCAAGAGGCATTGTTTTTGTGTTGAGGGGTTATAAAACGGTGTTGATCTTCGGGTCGACACCGTTTTTCTCGTTTTGGGATACAGGTTCCACGATCTCAAAAGGGGCCCTTACCACTTGAAACCCTCCAGAGATTCAGCCTCGTGAGGGGATTTACGAAAACTAAGCCCCTGCTTTTCATGAACTGGCTGACTGATGCCACTTCGCGAAAGTCTGCTTCTGCTGATCTTCATTGAGACAAAGTATGAGCTCTAGAGATACCTAGTGCTCACTGTTTTCTGAAACTTCAGAAGTGTCCAAACGGTTCTCTCCGCGAATCTTCCAGGTGAGCCAAAAAGTTCCGATCGAAAGGACCGTCCCACTGAATAGCATCTGAGAGACTTCGGGTCCGTATTTTTCTGAAACTCCAAGATCCTGGATAACTTTTATCAGGAAGATACTCATTCCCGGGGGAACCAGCGAACCAGCCAGCGGATATAGAATCAAATACACAAGCGGACTGATGAATGCCACCGTCAGCGCAGCGTACCACTCAATTCCCGACCAGAGGAACATCGCAAACACAAGCGCGACCGTAAAACCGCATCCGATCAAAAAGACTGTCAGTTCAGATTCCATGAGGCGATCATTTCCGTTTAGTGAGCCGATTCCTGTTAAATCATAAGGAAAACTCGGAATCTTCACAGAGCGAATTCTTCGTAATTGTACGGAAAACGGCCCGACACTCGGTCAAACCGGAGTGCCGGGCCGCCCCGTTCCGCACAAATTATATAGAACTGTGTTGTGAATTAATGTTTTCCCAACTCCTCCTACAAAATCGGGAAAACTTCACTCGAATTAATCTTCTTTGAATTTAATTCGCAGATGAATAGTTCGTATTAAAAAAATGACCCTTTTCCTATGCGAGGCAACCGAAAAATGACGCATCTATCAGATGCGAATTCGATCGAACGCTGAAATCAAAGATCCTGACACGATTTAAAAATAACTTAGTTAAAAGTCCTAATCTTTTAAGATTTACAAAATTTCCTCTCGACTTTTACTAGGATTCATTCACAATTAGGAAACATGAATCAAATATGAGAGTCATATTTGAGAATTTCCACGGCAGTTACCACCCCATTTAGCACCTTTTAGAGACATGTTCTTAAAATCGCTAGAAATCCACGGATTTAAGTCCTTTGCGGATAAGACAAAGCTGGAATTCCACCAGGGAGTGACCGGAATTGTCGGCCCGAACGGCTGCGGTAAATCCAACATCGTTGACGCGATGCGATGGGTTCTTGGGGAAACCTCAGCAAAAGCTCTGCGCGGTGGTGAGATGGCGGATGTCATTTTCAACGGTACAGATCGCCGCTCCCCTCTCGGGATGGCAGAAGTAACCTTAACACTTTCCGGGTGCGAAGGGATCCTCGATACGGAATACGACGAAGTTTCTCTTGGCCGAAGGGTTTTTCGTGATGGTAAGGGCGAGTATCTGATCAATAAGCAGCCCTGTCGTCTTAAAGACATTCACTCGCTTCTGATGGATACCGGAATTGGCCGGACGAGCTATTCCATCATGGAGCAGGGCAAGATTGATATGCTCCTCAGCTCCAAGCCGGAGGACAGACGGGCAGTTTTCGAAGAAGCCGCCGGGATTACCAAATACAAATCCCAGAAGAAGGAAGCACTACGTAAACTCGATTATACGGAAGCAAACCTGGTTCGAATCCGGGATATTGTTTCCGAAAACGAACGTCAAATTCGTTCTCTTTCACGTCAGGCATCCAAGGCAAAGCGCTACCAGACACTACACGACGATGTCAAAACTCTGGATCTTCATCTGAGCCATAAGCAGTGGCGTGAGTTACTCGCAGAGAAGTCGGAACTCAATACTTCTGTTCGCGGACTCCGGCTGCAACAGGATGAGCTCGAAGACTCCATCGAGAAAAGGCAGGCTCAGATGGCGGCTGCCCGCTATGAGTATCAGGAGATCGAAAACCGCCTTGGAGAATTAAATTCGCAGTTGGCCAAGTTGCAGAATGAAGTTAGTTCGGCTCACAACCGGATTGAATTCAATGGAGAGCGGACTCATGAGCAGAGCATGCTCATTCGCAAGAACGAAGAGGAGAACGAACTCACGGCAGGCAAAGTCGAGCAACAGAAGAAAGACCTCGAGAGCGCGGACCGGATGTTGGGTGAGGTGGTGGAACGCATCGATAGTCAGGAAGGCGTGGTTGAAGGGCACGAGGAAGCGACCCGCAACGCACGAGAAAATCGGGAGAATCTGAACAAAACCCTTCGAGAGATTGAAGAAGAGCGCAGTCAGCTTCGCAGCAGGATCGCGACTCTGGAAGCGACCCTGGAAACCAACGAACGGCAACTGGAGTCAGACCAGCAACGTCTGGTCTCAGTGACAGATGAATTAAATCGTCTCACTGTTGATCGCGATACCAGACGAAAGGATGCGGACGATTTTAAAGAACGTATTTCCGGACACCAGCAGTCCATTGAAGAGTTTGAAGAAACTCTTGCCGAAATGGAGCAGAAGTACCATCGGGCCAAACGCTCCGCTTCTGACATGCAGGAGAACTTGTCTGAGCTTCATAAGCTTCACGCCGAAAAACATTCGCGACTTGAAGTGCTCGAGCAGCTCATAGCTGATGGTGAAGGGTTGGAAAAAGGAACTCAGGCGGTATTAAAAGGGCTCAATGATCCTGAGAAGTTCAGCCCTTCCGTTCGTGATCCCCTCTCCTCCTACCTGCAGGTGGATCAAAAATTTGCCGAGGCCATTGAAGCCGCACTCGGGCCGCAATTGCAGTCCGTCCTGGTTTCCGATCTTGAAGTGGCTGCCGAAGTCCTCCTGGCTCTGCGCGAAGACAGACTCGGCGAAGCTTCACTGATTGCTGCCAATTCCCTTTTACCCTTGGAGGCTCCGCCCCGCGACCGGGTTCCGCTCGGTGCGGTGGCGTGGGCTGCCGACAAGATTCAGAGCAAAGACGAAGTCCGTCCTTTGATCGATCAATTGCTGGAGAACGTGCTCATTGCCGAAGACCTGGAGACAGCACTGAGACTTCGGGAAAAAAGTCCCGGGGCGGCCATCGCGACCCTGCATGGTGAATTTATTTCCCGCGAAGGAATCATCCACGGTGGATCTGCTGGAGTCGAGTCTGGTTCTGTCCTTAAACGGCAGGCTGAAATCCGCGAGTTGAAGGAAGTTACAGAATCCCTTCACACCGAAGTTCAGTCGCGGCAGGATCGCCGTGATCAACTCAACAACCGTGTCGACCAACTCGAAGACACGCTTCACGAAGCCCGCGAACGCCTCCAGCAAAAGCGGGTTTCCTCTTCTACACTTGAAGGAAAACTGGCCTTGATCGAACGCGATCTAAACCAACTCGCAAATAAGATCGAGAGCCTCCAGTGGGAGAAAACTGAAATCGAAGAACGGCAGTCCAAAATACGGGCAAGCCTCGACCGCAACCGTCAAGAGCGGGATCTATCCACCCGCAAACTCGAAGAACTGAACCTTAAAACGGAATCGGTAAGCGCTGATCTGACGAACGCCCGCTTGCACGAAGAAACCTTAACGGAAGAAGTCACCGAAGCGCGAACCACTCTTGCGGTGGAACGGGGAACTCTCCAGAATCTCGAGGAACAGCGAACCCCGATGGCGGAGCGCCTCAAAGAACTCACCGACTCCGTCGAACAGCGGACGGAGGAAATCGAAACCTTCCGGGAGCGAATCGAACGATCGGCCAAAGAGACTGCCGAGCTTCAGGAAAAGATCGTTGACTGTCAGAGCAATATTGAAGAGCGCAGCATGGAAGCTGCGACGATTCAGGAAGAGCGTGGCGGCTATTCAGAGCGAATTGAAGAGGGCGAAGAAGAACTCACCGTCAAACGGCGCGAAGTGCAGAATGTTGCCAGCCAACGAGGAAAAGAGGAAGTCAAAATCGCCCAGTTCGACATCAAGGTGGAGAACATTGAAAAATCCTGCCGGGAACGCTATCGCACTGAGCTCGAATTTTTTGAGCCGGACAGCCATACCCTGCTTCAAGTGATCGAAGAGAGAAAGAATAACCCGACAGGCAGACGTCGTAGCGTTGATACACCCGAATCGGAACCGGCAAGCAACGGGGAAAAGGCTTCGGGTGACGAGGAAACTGCGGATAATTTGGAGCAAGCAGACGTTGATCCTGCAGCCCCCCCCCTTGAAGCGGAAGCGAATACGGATGAGACAGTGATGGAAGATCCGGCGGAACCGGATTGGGAATTTGTCGAAGACGTGGTTGCCCAGATGCGTGGAAAACTGGATTCAATGGGGCCGGTCAATATCGATGCCATTTCCGAGTTCGACGAACTGGAAGAACACTACAATTTCAATCAGCGTCAACTGGATGACCTTGAGAATTCCAAGGAGGAACTGCTTAAGATGATTGCGCGGATCAATCGCAATACGCGCAAAATGTTTATCGATACCTTTGAGCAGATTCGGAAGAATTTCCGCGACATGTTCAAGGAATTGTTCGGTGAAAAAGCGAAAGCGGATCTTGTTCTTCTCGACGACGGGGATCCACTGGAATGTGGCATTGATGTGATCGCAAAACCTCCCGGGAAAAAGCTGCAGTCGATCAGCCTTCTCTCCGGTGGGGAGCGCTCCATGACTGCGGTCGCTCTGCTCTTTGGCATCTACATGGTGAAGCCCTCGCCTTTCTGTGTTCTGGATGAGTTGGACGCTCCCCTGGATGAAACCAACATTAACCGTTTCATCAAAGTGCTCGACCGTTTCATCGGTGATAGTCAGTTTGTGATCGTGACTCACTCGAAGCGGACCATGTCCCGGGCCGATGTCATGTATGGGGTTTCAATGGAGGAGTTCGGGGTTTCGAAAACCGTCGGAGTCAAATTTTCCAGGTCGGACGAAGCGGTTGGTCTCAAGACGGCCGGGGTTGGCGGTTGAATAATCCGGTAGAGATTTAGTTCTACCAGAAAATCCTTATCGGAGTCGCCTTCCCCTTTTCCGTTGTCAAAACTGCCCGGAGATCCCTATTGTAGAGACTGTGAAAAATTGGCCTCACTTTTTGACAGTCTTCTTAATGCTGGGAATTGCTCTTCCCTCATCGGCTTATTCTCAAAAGGTTGCCCCTGAAGTCGTAACGCCCTTTGAGTTGTCCCGGAGACTCCACTTCCGATTGCTCGGGCGTATTCCGGAAAGGGCCGAAGTGGAACAGTTCATCGCTGACGCGGACTGGAACGGGCTGGTTGATCGACTACTGGCTCATCAGGACAACCTCAGAGTTCGGGAAGAGTTCTGGATCGACCTCCTGACCCTTGAGGGTCCGGAAGATCTGAAGTGGATAGAAGAGCAAGTAAAAGCAAACACCCCCATCGATGAACGGCTCCACTCATGGTTTGCCAGGCAACGCCCCGCATCAAAGACTGATGAAGAAGCGTTCCTGTATCTTGAGGAAACCGGAAATAATCTCTTCGGAGTCGGATACGACTGCACTCGCTGCCATGACCATCCTTTCGAAAATGTGCGACAGAAACAATTCCTGGAGCTGGCTGGTTTCTTTCAAAAGAATGGCTTCGTCCACGCGCCAAACCTCTACTATTACGACGATGCCACTCCCGGTGAAGTGATTCCCGCCCGCACCCCTTTTGGTCCGGAACTGCGAATTCGCGTCTCAAAACGGGATATCGAAGCGGTTCGTGCAGGAAAAGAAGTAAAAAGAAAGATCCCCCCTGCAGAGGAATTCGCAGGCTGGTTGACAAACTTTCGGGAGAATCCCCAGATCCTGCATGCGATTACGGTAAAATATGTCGATTGGTTATGGGGTCCTCACCATCTATCCGATATCCGACTTCCCGGCGCCGACCCAATGCTTCCTCCACCACCGGAAATCGCAGAGGCCGTCCGGATTTTGAAGGGATCTTCCTACAATGAAGAAACCCTTCTCAGGGAACTCAGCACTCATTCAATTGCGACAGAGAAATATCCGCCACTTCAGATTTCGAAGAGACAGTGGTTGCGCTCAATCGAAGCCGCTCTCAGCAAGCCTGTTGAAGACTTGGAATCGTCGCCGGGCCCCGACAAATCCTTTATCGAACAGTCCCGGTTTATGGATCAAATCCTCGTCGATCACTCTTTTGCAGACCACGCGGATATTGATGACGTTTTTCTTCGGACCTTGAGCCGATTTCCGAGCGAAGAAGAATCAGCGAAGATTTTGGAAGCGCTTCAGGACTCCGAACTTCCGGTCAGTGAAATCTACAGAAACATCTTTCTCTCTCATGAATTTAAGAGCATTCCCTAGTCTTCTCCATTGCGGGATCGCCCTTTTCGTTACGCTTTCGCAAGCAGATGATACCGGCACAGCGAGGCGGGTCATTTACTTGAATATGCTCGGCGGAATGAGCCAGTGGGAATCCTTTGACCCGAAACCCGGGAACGGACCCGCCGGTCTCACCGAAACGCCGGTCGACAGGCTTCAGATCTCCGGATGGCTCCCCAAATCCGGAAAAATCATGGACCGTTGCCTTGTGCTTCGATCTGTTCGTTCAGGATTCGACCATGTCCCTGAGAACTCCCAATACGTGAGACTGACAGGGTATACCCGCAGAGCCACCGTTACTCATCCTGACATTGGGTCATGGGTGAAGTATCACTCTCCCAACCGCGGGCCATGGTTTCGAATTCACTCAGACGTGAAAACAGGATCCGGTTTTCTGCCGGCGGAAACCTGTGGACCCATCGTGATTCCAACGCCTCAATCCGTTCAATCCATTTCAGGAGACCGGTCCCTTTGGGAAAAACGAAATGAACTCGCCTCTGCATTTTCTCATTTGTCTGTGGCTTCACTACATTCAGACGGCGATTCCAGCAGAGCGGCTACGAGATTTCTAGCCTCCGAGGTCGGCCTCACATCTCTTGACTGGAAAGAGGAAGCTGCCGGAGTCCAACAAGCTTATGGCGATCACAATTTTGGAAAGAGTTGCCTACTCGCCCGTCGCCTCGCTGAAAATGCGGACGCCTGTTTCATCGAAGTCGGTCTCGACGGATGGGAAGCTGAAGGTGTCGACTATTTCGAGAATACAAGGAAGCTCTGCGCGCAGCTGGACGATGGATTCTCCGCCCTCATTGCAGACCTTGAGAAGCGAAACATGCTCGAGGAAACGCTCGTGATTATCTCGACGGAGATTGGACGCACCGAAGCGATCACTGACAAGCGGCGTAAGTTTCAGCTGTCCCATTCCTGTGCGGTACTGGCAGGCGGCGGAATTCGAAAAGGGATCGTCATCGGTGAAACCGGCCCGCGTGGAAGGGCGACGGGTAAAGCGATTTCACCCGGCGCGTTCAACGCGATCATCGCGAAAGCACTTCGCATCGATCCCTTCGAAACCGTTTACTCTCCAAGCAGGCGGCCATTCGTCATTGGAAAAGACGCCAAACCTGAGGGGATTTTCCAAGAGGTTTTTGGCAAAGACTGAGCGAGATCCTGATCAGTCTTCTGAAAGGTAAGACCAATGGCTTCCGAGCGGTGTTATGGACCACAAATTGAAGCCCTCTCCCGTCGGGTTTCGAGCGAAACCATCAAACTCATACTCGTCTTTCCCCGTTCTCAGGTAGGGATCACCGCTGCTCTCACGAATTCCACCTTCTAAAATGAAGAATGGACCTACCTGCCGGGGAAACTCGACGGTCTTCCCCGCCAACAGTTCTTCAGCCAAAGAATCGAAGTGTGGCTCGCAGGCCCAAAAGGCGACCTTCAAGGGAAGATGATTCACCCCCATAGCAATCAATCCGCCAAATCCGATCAATGTGAGAGCAATGGTCTTCAGAGAAAGCCGGTCACTCCAGGCGAGGAAAGCGATCGCTGCCAAACCAAGCACAAGCGGAACAAGGACCGAAAGAATCAGGACAGTGAATTCTTCCCGAAGAAACAAGGATGCTGCAAGGATCAAGGCAAAACAGACAAGAAACAAAGACTGTGGGATTTTCATAATTTCCGAGATTAACAACAGAAACAGCAAACAACCATTTTGGTCACTTGTCATCATAGGTTTCGATTGGAATCTGAGAGCGGAACATTTGATAGGTCTTGCCTGCCGGGAAATTAAAAGTCGAGATTCACTGTCGGCTTTTCTTCCCAAACCTTCCCTTCCTTGAAAAATTCTATTTGAGCGGTCCGCAATCCCTGTCGATCTTACCCCGCAATGTTTACTCACCACTCAGCGCTGATGGGACTGATCTCCCTCGCCTTTTCCCTTTTCTCTCATCTCAGTGAGGCAGCGGAAACCCCTGTGTTGGAAAAGACAGGGATTGCCGGAATGCAGTTGGTAAGTGACGCCACCTCCATCGCACCGGGAGAGACGATTACCGTCGGTCTGGTCATCCGCCATCAGCCCTTGTATCACACCTACTGGAAAGGACCGGGCATTGTCGGCGTTGCGACAAACTTCCATTGGAAGCTGCCGGAAGGTTTTACCGCCGGAGAAGTTCAGTGGCCGGCACCTCAGATCACAAAAATGGCGGGAATCACTGCCTACGGCTTTGAGACGGATACCTGCCTCCTTGTTCCAATTACAGCGCCCGCGAAACTGGAGGGTAAATCCGTAAGCCTTCAGGTTCGTTGTGGATGGATGGCCTGTGCGAAATCCTGTCACCCCTCGTGGCATGATTTTTCGCTACCACTTCCAGTGAATCGCTCAGGAAAATCAACGCCGGTCGATGCCCCCTGGAGTGAACTGTTTAAAAAAACCCGGGCACGGTTCCCAAGCCCTGCCCCGGATGACTGGAAGTTTTCGCTCGAAAACCATTCGGCGGAATCCTTTTCACTTTCTGTAAATTTCCCGGAGAAACTGACGGCAAGGACCAAAGATCTCTATTTTTTCTCCTACGATCTTCAGGTCAACTCAGACGAGCCCCAGCAGATCTCGGCCGGAAATGAAAACAAACAGTTCAAACTCGAACTGGTTCGTCCGGAGTATGCCCCTGAAAATCCACCATCCATTTCCGGGGTTCTCTATCACCCGGACGGGTTTGGGAATCCGGATACCAAATGGATGGAAATCAATGTCCCCTGGAAATCGAAGCCCACTGCAACAGATGAGTAGCCTCTCTGCCCTGAAAGATGACGAAGAGTGTAATTCCGACTGGAGCGAAGTCCGCCGGTCGGGGATTCACGGCCGCGGACTCTTTGCGACGAAAGATATCGCGAAAGAGACCTACATCATTGAATACGTTGGCGACAAAATCACCAAGGCTGAATCCGACCGGCGCGGATGGGCTCAATTCGATCTCGCCAAAGAAACCGGCGACGCTGCCGTCTACATTTTCACCCTGAACAAACGCCACGACATCGACGGGAACGTGCCCGAAAACGCTGCGCGCCTCATCAACCACAGCTGCTCACCGAATTGCGAAGCCTATATTATCAAAGGTAAAATCTGGATTGCCGCCATCCGCGACATCAAAAAGGACGAGGAGCTCTATTTCAATTACGGCTTCGATCTCGAAAATTACGTAGACCATCCCTGCCTCTGTGAAAGCCCGAAATGCGTCGGCTACATCTGCGGAGAAGACTACTGGTCTACTCTTCGACGAAAACTCGCCGCAAAAAAGGCGTGGGAGAAGCGAAGAGTAAAATCAACGGCTTAGAAATCATCCCGATTTCTCCAAATTCTTCCTTGGCCCGTGACGACTCAATAGGGTAAGGTCTCCGACTCTATACGGTTAAGCCGGAACCAGCCCCTTTTTTCCTGACCCATGTCCAAAAACATCAGCGCCCTCTCCTTTCGTAAAGGAATTGAAAAAAACTACTTCGAGCGCATGGTCGATGCCGCCGAAGAAACGGGAACCGCCGAGACTACAGAAACGGTAAAATCCCTCGCCGACGAGTATTTGGTCGGGGAAGCGATTACCCTGGGTGCGGTTTCCTTCTACGATTTTCTGAAAAAGGAAAACGAAGGCAAGAAAGTCTTTCTCTGCAATGGATCGGCCTGCCTTTGTGCCGGAACTCAGGATCAGTTGCAGACCGATATTGAGAGCCACTTTCCGAAAGAGGAAATCGGTCACATCTGCTGCCTCGGACGTTGTCATGAAGGCGGCGCATTTCATTACGAAGATCAAAATTTCTCCGGACTCGAAAGCGGTGCTTTGGAAAACCTTTTCAAAAATGGAGAAGGCGACTCTTCGGACAACTACGCCGTAGGGACAAACCTTCCGACCCCTGTCCTGACCGCCGATTTCCCCGGAATTGAATCCTACTACGCGCCTTTCAAAAAACTGATCGCCGACAATGACCGTGACGCCCTTTTTGAAGAGCTGAAAGTATCCAAGTTGCGCGGTCGGGGCGGTGCAGGTTTCCCTCTCAGCTTCAAATGGCAAAGCTGCCGCGATGTTCCGAACAACCCTAAATACATCGTCTGCAATGCCGATGAAGGTGATCCGGGTGCTTACATCGACAAGTATCTCATGGAGAAACAACCTCACGCCGTCCTCTATGGGATGATGGTAGCAGGTTGGTTTGCCGGTTCTGAAGTTGGAATTCTTTACATCCGCAAGGAATACCCGGATTCCATCACCATCATCAACAAAGCGATCGAAGACCTCCACGCAGCCGGTCTTCTCGGTGATGACATTTGCGGAAGCGGATTCAATTTCAAACTGAAGACTGTCAAAGGAGCCGGGGCCTACATTTGCGGTGAAGAAACCGCACTCCTTGCCTCGCTCGAAGGGGCACGTCCTGAAGTTCGGGTGCGGCCTCCCTTTCCCACCGTCGAAGGACTTTTCCGAAAACCGACCATCGTCAACAACGTTGAGACCTTTGCCAATATTCCCTTCATCGTGGAAAGTGGCGGCGACGCTTTTGCTTCTATAGGAACACCTGACTCAACCGGACCGAAGCTGGTTTCACTCGATGCCAATTTCAACACTCCCGGCATTTACGAAGTCGCCATGGGCACTCCGGTCACCGAAGTCGTTGAGGATCTCGGCGGTGGATTCAAAGTACCGGTAAAAGCCATCCAGGTCGGCGGCCCCCTCGGTGGAATTGTTCCAACGGAAAAAATCAAGGAGCTGAGCATCGATTTCGAGTCCTTCAAGAATGGTGGATTCTTGCTCGGCCACGCCGGAATCGTTTCCATTCCTGAATCCTTTCCCATGATTCGCTACATCGAGCACATGTTCGAATTCACAGGAGATGAAAGCTGCGGAAAATGCTTCCCCTGCCGCCTCGGATCCGTCCGCGGAAAAGAACTCGCGCAAAAAGCTCAGAACGAAGATTACAAAATCGATCCCGTTCTGATGCAAGACCTTCTCAACACGATGCAATTCACCTCGCTTTGCGCGCTCGGTGGCGGTGTCCCGCTGCCGATTCAAAATGCACTCCAGTATTTTGAAGATGAGCTGAAACAATACTTTCAGGGAGAGACAACGCAGGCTCCGGCGTAAGCTACAGACATTGACATTCCCCGACAAAATATTTACCTTTTTCTACCATGGTCAGTCTCAAAAACCAGAACACCGCCTACATCGACGGCGAGCCTTTTTCCTACGAAGATGGCGATACAGTCCTCAATTTCGTGGATCGTCATCATGGTCGCGGTCAGGTTCCGACACTTTGCGATGCACCTCAGCTTGAACCCTACGGTGCCTGTCGAGTTTGTTCGGTTGAGATCGCTCTGGAAGAAGAAGGACCAAGACGGGTCGTAGCCAGCTGCCACACTCCTCTATCCGATGGGCTCTGGGTTTTCACCGAATCGAAAAATATACGCAATCTCCGGAAGAATATCGTCGAACTGGTTTTGACTGATCACCCGCTCGATTGCCTCACTTGCGAAGTGAACGGAAACTGTGAGCTCCAAACGGTCGCCGCTAAAGTTGGCATCCGTGATGTTCGCTACCCTGAAGGGGACAACCATCTGGACCGGACCAAAGATCTTTCGCATCCCTACATGACCAGTGACCTGAGCAAGTGCATCAACTGCTCTCGTTGTGTCCGCGCCTGCGATGAGGTGCAGGGCTCTATGGTTCTTTCCATGCACGGTCGCGGTTTTGAAGCCCGCATCATCAAAGGAGCTGATGTGAGCTTCGAAGACTCTCCCTGTGTTTCCTGCGGTGCCTGTTCCCAGGCCTGCCCGACATCTGCGATCTCAGATGTTTTTGCTTCCAAATCCATCGAAGCAACCGACACAACCCGGACGGTATGCACCTATTGCGGGGTTGGTTGTAATCTCGAGGTTTCCACCAAAGGAAACGAAGTCCTTTCGATTCAGGCTCCAGTCGATTCCGAGGTCAACAATTCCCACACCTGTCTGAAAGGACGTTACGCGTTTCGTTTTTACAATCATCCTGATCGCATCCGCACTCCGATGATTCGGACCAACGGACACTTTGAAGAAGCAACATGGGAGGAAGCCTACGATCACATCGCGGAAAATCTGACACGCATCAAAAACGAACATGGGCCGGATTCCATCGCCGGAATTTCTTCAGCACGCTGCACCAATGAGGAAAACTACCTCATGCAGAAATTCATTCGTGCCGTTATCGGAACGAACAATATCGATTGCTGCGCACGAGTCTGTCACTCTCCGACGGCCTTTGGAATGCAACAGGCCTTCGGAACCGGAGCGGCAACCAACTCGGTTGAGGATCTCAAGTACACCGATTGTATTTTGATCATCGGTGCCAACCCGACCCAGGGACATCCGGTCACCGGTTCAAAAATTAAGCAGCGCCTCATGAAAGGCGTTCCCGGTATCATCATTGATCCACGCAAGATCGAAATCGGCCCCTATGCGAAGTATCATCTCCAACTGCGTCCCGGAACGAATGTCGCGCTGCTCAATATGTTCAGCTACTACATCTGGGAAGCTGGACTGGTCGATCAGGACTTTATCCAGAATCGTTGCGAAGACTGGGAGAAATACGAAGCCGGGCTGAAAAATCTCGACCTCGACGAACTCGAATCGATCCATGGCGTTGATCGCGAACTGGTCAAAGCGGCCGCTCTCGAATACGGCAGCGCCGAAGCTGCCATGGAATTCCACGGCCTCGGTGTCACGGAGCACACTCAGGGCGCCAAGACGGTGATGCTTATCGCCAACCTCGCCATGATGACCGGAAACATCGGTCGTCCCGGTTGCGGGGTGAATCCTTTGCGTGGGCAAAACAACGTGCAGGGCGCAGCCGACATGGGTTGCCAACCTCACCAGGGAGCGGGCTACATGCCGGTGAATACTCCCGAGAATCACAAACTTTACGAGGAGTTCTACGGCATGCCGATGTCCGACGAGATAGGCCTGAAGATCCCGCAAATGTTTGAGTCCGCCCGAAATGGGTCGCTCAAAGCGCTTTACCTCATGGGCGAAGATGTCGTGCAAACGGATCCAAATTCGGAAGCCGTTAAGGAGTCAATGAATGCGCTCGATTTCCTCGTCGTTCAGGAAATTTTCATGACGGAAACGGCGCAGTACGCAAATGTCATTCTGCCGGCCTCCAGCTTCCTGGAGAAATCAGGAACCTTCACCAACGCCGAACGTCGCATCCAGAAAGTGCAGGCCACAGTTGAGCCTCTCGAAGGCACCAAGCCGGACGGCCAGATCATTGTCGAGATCATGAACCGGATGGGCTACGATCAGCCAGCTTACACTCCAGACGGAATGCTTGAGGAGATCTCTCAGGTGGTTCCTTTCTTTGCCGGAGTAAAGTGGGAAGAGCTGGGCTTGAACGGCAAACAGTGGCCGGTTACGAAAGACGGAAAAGACACCCAACTGCTTCATGTCGACGGTTTCCGACGCGGTCTCGGTAAATTCCATTTCTTCGAATGGCAGGAGTCTAACGAAACCAAAACCAACCTTTCGGAAGAGTTGCCTTTTGTTCTCACGACCGGACGTCTTCTCGAGCATTACAACTGCGGAACGATGACCCGCCGGACCGCCAATGGTCTCATCGTCACCAAAGATGTTCTGGCAGTGAATCCAGAAGACGCCACCAAAAAGGGAGTGGAGACTGGTGATCACGTCCGTCTCTTTTCCGCTCGCGGCGAAGTCGAACTGGAGGTCAGCGTCAGCGACGAAGTGAAGCCCGGCATTTTGTATACCACTTTTCACTTCCCCGAAAATATGGTCAACAACGTCACCAGTGACGAGCATTGCGGCGATACGCTTTGTCCGGAATACAAGATCAGCTCGGTGAATTTTGAGAAGATCCTCGACGAGCCCGGCAAGTCAGGTGTGGCTGTGGCAGAAACCGTAATGGTGAAGTAAACGGGAAATGGAAATATGAAGCGGCTGCTTTGGACCCAAAATACATTTGGGGCCGGCTCCGCTTCTTTCTTTCTGCCCGATTCTTCGAATGCCTGTGCCTGGGATCACGATACGATCGATAACGAGTCCAGGCATCCGGACACCACCGGCGACTTCCGGGCTGGCGCGAAATACGAAGGGCAGCCCCCCAAATTCCACGGAAGCGACGTGAGGTAGCGGGTTCATTTTCGGAAAACAATTCCGAATTGGAGGCAAATTTCGGACGTCGTATGCTAGAATGACGATACCGCCTTTTCTTATGAACCGACTTAAAGCATTCACCATTCTGGGTGTGGCATGTCTCATTGCCCATCCCTTGCATTTACATGCTCAATGGAATGAATACCCCCGGACAGAGCTCGTTAAGTTCCCCAACGGCTATTCCGTAACCAAGGACCCGCGGGCCAATTCCCAAGTTGTCAAATTTGTCCCGGGTCCGACAGAGGCGACCGTCAAAGGAACTTTCACCAACGATGTCGGCACTACCTTTTTTCTCTCCGACTGGAGCTGGGATCGCCGAATGAGCGGAAAGTCGCACTTTTGGATGCTACGGAAGCCTAACAATCCAGCACCGATGCCCAATCCGCAGGGCAAGGGAGTCCAAATCTTACCCACTCCCAAGGAATTCTCTTTCCCCAATGGCTTTGCCATTGTTGAAAACCCGTCTCTGCAATCCAGGGAAATCTCCACTAAAGCGGGTCCCCTGACGGCAAATATAAAAGCGTATGTCGATCGCGATGGCGTCCGCTTTTATATGTCGGATTGGAGCTATGACCGTTCTAAGGAAGGCAAAACAGCGAACTGGATGCGTCCGCTCGTTTCCAAGGCGATGGTCCCGAATGTTCCGCCACCGACTTCTCCCAAGCCAGCGAAACCTCAGGGTCTTCCTCCCGGATTGGAATACGGTGAAGCCGAGCATGAGCATGTTTTCATCGATGGGTATGATTTGGTTGCCCGTCCGGATCAGCAGGCGACTCCCGTCCGATCAATAACCGATCCGCAGGTGGTAAAGATTATTGGCGAAGCCTGGGACGACGATGGAACCTATCGACTCAGCCAGGAACAGAATCAGCTGCGACTGCAGGGTAAACCCTACCTCTGGATGCGCGATCGGGGCCCCAGAAAAAGGCCGGATCTACTCCCCCGAATGAAGGAGATCGCCGGAAGCTACGATTTTCGATTCGGGCCGGAAAGCAATCTCGACTGCCCGTGGCGGGTCGCCGTCGAATTGATGTCCTACGACAAGAACAAGGCATTGATCGCTCTCAAGGAATTCGGGGTGGAGCCTTACCTTACTGAAATCGCTCCCCGCTTCGGTGATATCGAACTCCCTTTTGAATGGATGAGGGAGGCCGCCAAGTTTCTCGACGAGACCGGTGCCCTCGACCGATCGATTACGACTCTCCGCAATCAACTTCCCAAGCAAGACAGGATCACAAAGATATACGAGCGAATCGACGAAGAAATGATGATCAGTTACTCCAGGGACGAGAAGGAATTCAATATTCGCTTCCTTGCAGTCCTCGAAGCCCATAAGGGAAATTTTACGGCAGTGGAGAGTCTGCTTTCTCCGCTTTTGCAGGGCTGGAGTCCGGCAGATGACAAGCTCAATGCTTCCGGCCCACGCATCAATATGTTGCGCGAGTTGGCACGCGCCCAATGGAAGCAAGGGAAGTTGGATTCGGCAAAAGCGAACACGCGACTTTGGCTCGATGCCTATACACGCGACGTCGCCAATGATTTGCTTCATCCCGACTACGTGGATGCCTCTCAACGGGTCATGGAATTCGACAATGATTTCGAGTCGATCGGCGAATATTTCGATTTACTCGAAGCCGTCACCGACCCTCAGATCGCTGCCGAAATGGTCGTGGGTTTAAAGGGCCTCCAGCTTGCGGTCACATCATCCCAACAGATTCGGAACTCATCGCAGGCGAATCCTGAAGTGGCCGCTCTTTCCAAAGAACTGATCCGCCTCAACGAAGAAGAGCAGCGGAGCGACCTTGCCGGATCCGCCCCCGATCACAGCCGTAAGGATCGGATTTCTGAAATTCATTCCGATCTGGCGATGCGGCGCTTGAGCGGAGCCAACCTCGATCTGGCAAAGATTCCCGAATGGAATCGTTTGTCGGCAGAAGTCGATCG
>OJCB01000292.1_pt1 | contig 20159 bp, 12 predicted proteins | sample 1591501 | NCBI WGS metagenome assembly OJCB01 (sample SAMN05416813, study PRJEB24817) | seawater metagenome | isolation source: Sea water | place: Canada:Atlantic | collected 2013-07 | reverse complement strand
GAGATCAGCCTCGGTCTCGTGGGCTCGGAGATGTGTATAAGAGACAGCATTAGCAATGTTATTGGATTTAACATTCAAATCGGCTGTTGCTGCATTCAAACCACTTAACGCTGTGCTAAAAGACATAGTGATGCCCTCCTTAGATAATTTCTTGTACTTCGCCGAATGGTACTGAGCCAATTCCAGCTAGATTCACTGTTAAACCCTGACTACCTGAGCCCACCAACACACTGGAGACTTTTGCCACTGTCGCAGTAGCAAAGGCACCATTTTCGCCATTAACCGTACCGGTCGCTCTAAACTGATAGATTCCTTCCGGCATGGCTTTACCGTTTTCATCAAAACCATCCCATGTGAAGTTGGTATAGCCAGAAGCGCTGCCCAACTCAATAGTTTTCACTGGTACACCAGCTTCTGAATAAATCTGCACTTTGAGGTCGGTGACCGGTTCGGCCACATTGATTTGGCCGGTCAGGCCATCTTCAGGTGTCATCATGCCAATAGAAGACGGTACCAACACCGAACGCCCAACTAACGAAGAACCTTGCAAAGCTTGATCGGACTGCATGGCTTTCGCGAAGCTGGAAAAAGAATCTTGCAAATCCGCAATCCCACTGACCGTACCGAAAGACGCAATTTGTCCCAAAAAGTCACCACTTTCCATCGGCTTGAGTGGATCTTGATTTTTCAACTGCGTCGTCATTAACGACATAAAGTCTTCCAATGCCAAGCTACCAGCATCCTGCTCTTCTGTAGTTTGAGTCTGTTCCTTATTAAGGAAGGAATAAAAGTTATCGCCAACACCATTAATTGCCATGATGAGTTCCTTATTTATTGGCCTAACTGCAAGGTACGCAGCAAGAGTTGTTTCGAGGTATCAGCAATCTCGACATTATTCTGATAGGAGCGTGAGGCAGACATCATATTGGCCATCTCCGTCATCGGATCAACATTGGAATGGAAGACATAGCCGTCTTCATTCGCCAAGGGATGAGTTGGATTGTATTCAGATCGCACCGGCGCCTGACTTTCTACAACGCCTTGTACTTGCACCGAGCCTGGTTTATAACCTTGCTGCATCTCATTCAATACCGTCGCAAAAACCGGCTGCCTGGCTCGATAAACTTGCTCGACACTACTACTGACACTGTCGGCATTAGCCAAATTACTGGCCGTGGTATTGAGCCTGAGTGATTGAGCACTCATGCCACTACCTGCTATATCAAAAATGTTAAACATCGACATCTATTAATCTCCTCTCAGTGCCTTGGTGATACCTTTAAATTTGCCACCAAGGAACTCCAGACTGGCTTGGTATTGAATGGAGTTCTGCATGAACTGTGCCTGTTCTACCTGCTCATCAACGGTATTCCCATCCAATGAATCCTGCATCGCAATGCGATATTGAACCGGCGTTATCAAACCGTTGCTGTTAGTATTCATCGCCATATGATTTTTGTGTGTCATCGTGACTTGAGCAGAAGGTTCTTTACTAACGGCATTGTTCAAAGCTGCTTGGAAATCAATGTCCTGCGCCTTGAAATTAGGGGTATCTGCGTTGGCCAGATTGGTTGCCAATAGCTCTGCACGCTGCGAACGCACTTTTAGTGCATCAGCATGTAAGCCCAAAGCAGCATCAAAATTGATTGGCATATCGCACTCCAAAAAAATGTTTCAAGGAGTGATTAGCAGGTTGTGTGCCACAATGCTAAACGACGATTAAACGCGCTTTTACTGCTTGGGCGGCAAATGACTGACTGCAAATAGCGGCAAAGTTTTCCACTCTATTGCCGCTACAATGATAAAACGTCGTAAGATGGCTTAAGTAAAACTAGAAAACATGAACCACTTCACAAAAAAATACATCTAATTGCTTGACTTACATAGCAATTGAGGATAAAAAATAATATCTAAGGAGGAGTGCACGTGATAAAAATAAAGGGCTCCAAGGGATTCACTCTTATAGAACTTATGATCACGCTATCGGTGGTCGCCATACTTGCAGCTATTGCCGCTCCAAGCTTCAGTCAAATGTTACGCGATCATCGTCTTACTACCCGCGCAAACGATTTCCTTGCTGAATTACAACTCGCCAAAAGTGAAGCTATCCGCCGCGGCGTGCAAGTCACGATGCTCAGTAGCAGTGGTACAGATGAAGTCTGGGATGATGGCTGGGTTGTATTTACTGACTGGGACGGTGATGAAAGTCGTGCAGACCCCGATGCCAATGGCGATAACGACTGTGAGGTTGAAGATCTTGATTGCTTTCTTCGCGTGCAAGACTCAATCAATACCACTATGTCCATACGCAGTGGTGGCACATTTGCTCGATGGATCAGTTTCGACCCTATCGGTGAAGTCCGTGGATCTGGCGGCTTAGGCAATGGCACATTTGTAATCTGCGATACCGGTGTTGGTAAACGCGTTATTCTTAGCACTTCAGGCAGTGCTCGTGTTGTTGACGGTGAGGGAGCTGGAGGCTGTCCATGAGTTTCAATAAACAATCAGGATTTACCTTACTCGAAGTCATGGTCGCTGTTTTTGTTCTCAGCATCGGCTTATTAGGGTTAGCACATCTGCAGGTAACCACGCTCAAAACAACGCAAAGTGCCGATTTCAAAACCCAAGCATCCATGTTAGCAACGGATATGCTCAACCGCATGAAAGCAAATCAGAATGCTGCTTACGCGGGAAATTACACCATCGATATTGATGAAGACCCTCCAGCAGATGATGATGTAACATCGAATACCGACTTATTTCAATGGCGCACCCTTGTGTCAAATCAACTTCCTAATGGTTTTGGGAGTGTTGCCTGCCCTGCTTTTAACCCATTAAATGAGTTTGTTTGCACCATCACTATCACTTGGACAGACATACAAACAGGCACAAATGGCACGCAATATAATCAGCGGGCTACTTCAACACTAACCATGGATGGTGCGGTATGAAACGACAGTCAGGCTTGTCACTTGTCGAGTTAATGGTGGCGTTAGTGTTAGGACTTATTGTGGTTGCCGCTGTGATTGAGTTGTTTATTAGCTCACGCCAGCTGTACCGGGTTCAGGATGTCAAAGCGCGTATGCAAGAGGATGGTCGTTTTGCCATGTATCGCATTGGCGAGTTATTAGACCGAGCGGGATATCGTGGTTGCGCCTCTGTTCGTAACCAGGCAGCTACCGATGATGATACTCAAACGGACGGTTCTCAACAATCATCTGGCCGCCCCATCCAAAACCTATTAACAACAGAGTCCGACTATTTTTGGCAACTTGATGCTCCCGTGCAAGGCCATAATGCCAATGGCAACGTGTGGGCCCCCGCTAAGCCGGGTGCGTTGAATAATGCGAATGTTGGTAGTGATATTCTCACCATACGCACGGTGGGCGCTACTTACATCCCGATTATAGCTAAACAGGCAAGCTACTTTTCAGTCGGTGCTGACAACGGGCTCGATGACTGTGACCCTGCCTTAGAACCCAATAGCTGTAGCAATATTGTAATGGTCAGCAACTGCAATGATTTTACAACTGTCTTCCAAGTGACCAATGATCCTTCTAATGGTGAGCTGAGATATGCTCCTAATGTGGGCGTCCCCGGTAATAGAAATGAAGATCTAATTGGTGAATATGGTCCGACCAGTTGGGTGAATACTATCGCCTCTCATAGCTTCTATGTTCGTGACAATGTTGATGGCACGCCTTCCCTATATCAGAAAACCCTTGATAACAATGCAGAAGCCATTTTGGAAGGTGTCGAACAAATGCAAGTCACTTATGGTGTCGATACCAATGGTGACTTTTCTGTCGATAGTTATGAGTCAGCAAATGATGTCGATTTCTGGACAGACGTTATCAGCGTCCGAGTCAGTCTTGTCATGATAAACCTGGAAGATGATGGAACCGATACCAACCTTGCGCTGGGCGATGGCAGCTATTTTCTTGAGGGCGTTGAGGTCACACCAAATGATGGTCGACTGAGACGCGTATTTACAAAAACGATTATGTTGAAAAATAGAAACTCATGAAAAAACACACCTTGCAAACACAACAAGGCGCGGCCTTAATCGTTAGTTTGGTCATTTTACTGTTAATGACCTTAATCGGCATTTTTGCTATGCGCTCAAGCGTAATGGAAGAAAAAATGGCTTCCAACCAACGTGATCGCGAGTTGGCGCATCAAGCAGCAGAAATCGCACTGAGAGACGGCGAACGTTTTATTTCCTCATTAAACGTCAGGCCAAACCCGACCGACTCTGGCACGAATAGTAACGTCTACACCTTTAACTCACCGGATTTAGATCCTAATATTAATAATGCCGTTCCATGGTGGCAGGAGCGCAATGCAGCTTGGTGGGCGGATGTCGACAATACTGTCACATCAATATTACCAGACAACACGGCGACGGCACCGCGCTATGTCATAGAAGAAATCGGCCTTCGCTCAGAAGATAAGCTAGAAGGTGTCGCAAAAGCAGGTGTTTACGATTACAGAATCACAGCCAGGGGAACTGGCGGTTCCAATATTGCCAGAGTGTTATTGCAGACCACTGTGGTCAAGGAGTATTGATCATGAAAAAATTTATTTCACATGCCGTTGCCTGTTTGCTATTCGGCATTCATCAATTATCCATGGCCGCCACATTAGATATCAGTAATGTCCCGCTCTACCTGGGAGGCGCCGTTCAACCAAATATTATATTTAACCTTGATGACTCTGGTTCGATGCAATTTGAGGTGATGCCGGATGAAAACCGCTACTACGCCTATTACATGTTCCCACGGCCATCAAACCTTTACGGTGCAGGCACCTATACCAATCGTGTGCCGTTATTTAATGACGACAACGTTCATAACTATTTCTTACGTTCTGCTGAAAACAACAAAGTTTTTTACAACCCTAACATCGACTATGTGCCATGGAGCAATCCCGATGGTACCAGCATGGCTAACGCAAACCCTAACGCCGCTTATTACAACCCTGCCGACACATCCCGTGGCAGTCTAAACCTTCGCGCCCAACAAACTCAGTATGCGTGTTGGTATATGGATGATGATGACAACCTTAATGATGTCGATAACTATAGTAATACGTGTTACAGCAATCATACATTCTGGCCTATTACCTACTATAACTATGATGGTAGTGGCGCCGTTACCAGTCGGAGTAATTATGACCGTGTTCAAATTACTTCCAGTACGCCATCATCCGCTACATTTACCAGCCCTGACGGTGAAATAACGCGAACACGTGATGAAGAAGTTCAAAACTTTGCTAACTGGTTCCAATATTATCGCTCAAGGGTGCTTACTGCTCGAGCTGGCGTAGGTCAAGCGTTTGCCAGACAAGGTACGAATTTGCGAGTTGGTTTCGCAGCGATTAACCAAGGTGGCAAAACAGTAGATGGTGTCTATAGTGGTAGAGCGATGATATCTGGAGTTCGCGGTTTTGCAGGCTCAGATCGGGCGGATTTTTTTGATGACTTATATGATCACACCATTGATTCCAACGGTACCCCTTTACGATCTGCAGCAAAAGAAGTCGGTGACTACTTCGAGCGCACCGATAACCGTGGTCCTTGGGGAGCAACGCCAGGTACAAACGATACCAGCGATCATCTCACTTGCCGCCAGAGCTATCAAATTTTAACAACAGATGGTTATTGGAACGGTAGCAACCCTGGCGTTGGTAACAGTGACAATAATTCAGGCCCCGTAATAAGTGGTCCCGGACAAGATGATTATCAATATCAGCCCGCTCGACCTTATCGAGATAGCTGGAGTAATACACTTGCTGATGTTGCAATGGATTTTTGGAAACGCGACCTGCGTCCAGACCTGGCTAATGAAGTCACAACTAACCAACAAGACCCCGCGTTTTGGCAACACATGGTCACCTTCACCGTCGGGCTGGGGGTGAATGGTACGCTCGATCCCGATTCAGATTATGGTGATTTAGTGTCCGGAGCAACTAGCTGGCCACAACCGGGGGATGATAGGGAAGAAAATATCGATGATATGTGGCATGCAGCTATCAACAGTCGGGGTAGCTTCTTCAGTGCTTCAGACCCAGATACTTTTGCTGACTCACTGTCATCGGTATTGTCTAACATCACCTCACGAACCTCATCAGCAGCTTCCGTAGCCCTCAACTCTGGTGCCGCTTCTAGCGATACAAAAATTTATCAAGCACGCTTCAAAAGTGGTGATTGGAGTGGGCAGTTATTAGCGTACAGTATTGATACGGATGCTTCTATCGCCGGTCAGGTATGGGATGCTAGCACACTGATCCCTCGTCCCGGCCGACGTATCATTACCACATATAATGGCACCAACGGCGTACCATTTCGCTGGAACCAATTGACGTCTGCCCAAAAAATACAGCTTGATAGTTCTAGTGCCATACTTAGCTACATTCGAGGTAATGCCAGTAATGAATCCGCTAATGGCGGCAACTTTCGTAACCGAAATACCCGTTTAGGCGACATTATCAACTCAACGCCCACTTATATTGCCGTTCCTAACGCAAGTTATCCAAATTACTGGGGTGTGGGTCAGCCTGAAAATGATGTGCCTTACACATCATTCGTGTCAGCAAACACCAGTCGTCAGCCCTTAATTTATGTTGGTGCCAATGATGGAATGATGCATGCGTTTAATGCAGAAACAGGTGTGGAAGAATTTGCCCATATTCCATCGATGATTTACGACAATCTGCCCGATCTGACCTTACCGAACTACAATCACAAATTTTATGTAGATGGTAGCCCCACTATCTTTGACGCATTCTATGATGACAACTGGCACACGGTGCTTGTGTCTGGGCTTGGTGCCGGTGGTCAAGGTATGTTTGCCTTAGATGTTACCGATCCAACCGCTTTCGATGACCAAAGCACAGCCGCTCAAAAAGTACTTTGGGAATTTACTGACGACGATGACCGAGACATGGGTTACACCTTTGGTCAGGCAAGTATCATTCGATTAAATAACGGCGAATGGGCAGCCCTGTTCAGTGGTGGGTATAACAATAATGATGATAATAAACTGGACGGTGGTAATACCGATGATAGTTTAACGGGTAATGCCGTGATGTATCTGGTCAACATTAAAACAGGCGCTTTAATCAAAAAGTTTGATACCAAGGAAGGCATTGCAGATGATCCAACCGGCAATAGTCGTCCCAATGGATTATCTTCTCCTTCAGCTATTGATACTAATAATGACCGGATTGTTGATCTTATCTACGCAGGAGACATGTTTGGTAATGTGTGGAGCATCGACGTCTCAAGCAGTGATAAAAACAACTGGGACTTTAGCTACAAATCTGGCACTAATCCTGTGCCACTTTATGTCGCATGCGCTGGAACAAGCTGTAATGGCAGTAATATTCAGCCCATCACAACACGTATACAAGTTGTAAATCACCCACGTGAGAATGGTTACCTGCTGTTGTTCGGTACAGGTAAATATTTTGAAGTTGGTGATAACTCGACAACAGGACAAGTCACGCAGAGCTTTTACGGCATTTGGGATAAACGCGTTACCCCTCGCGTTAGTTTTAATCGTTCTAACTTGCTGGAACAAAGCATTATTCAAGAATCCACGATGAATTCAACGGAATACCGCGTCACTTCCAACAATCCTATCGACTGGTCTCAAAAATCAGGTTGGTACATGGATTTATATAACCAGCAAGGCAACAATACTAATAATAATGGTGAACGCCAGGTGAGTGATGCCATTATCAGAAATGGACGCATCATTTTCGCTACTTTAGTGCCTTCTGCAGATCCCTGTGATGATGGCGGCTCAGGTTGGTTAATGGAAATGAACTATGCCAATGGCTCACGTTTGTCTTATTCACCTTTTGATGTCAATGGTGATAGTAGCTTCAGTGCAGACGATTTTGTAAACCTTGGTGATATCGACGGTGATGGTCAAGATGATTATGTGCCGGTATCAGGTAAGAAATCAAAAGTCGGTATTATTGCTCGGCCAAGCATAGCAAGTGAAGCGGGTGGTCAACGTGAAATCAAATATACCAGTGGTGCCGACGGTAATATTGAAGTCACTATTGAAAACCCCGGGCCAGGCTTCACCGGAAGACAGTCTTGGCGTCAACTGGACTACTAAGTAGGTAATGTTATGAAAACTTTTTACATTCTTATAAGCTTGCTTATGACTTTCTCTGTTACGGCCGCTGATAACACTCCCTATGAACATGAGGGGATTGTGACGGCACAGACTGATAACCCTCAAGAAATTGAAATTTCTAACCAAGTCTATGATGTGAATCTGCAAACAACGCTTCATGGCAGCATTCTCGGAGGTGAGTTGGGTCCCATTTTGCGTACTGGAGATGAGGTGGGGTTTAACATCGAACTACGAGATAATAAACATTACATTACAGACATATGGACTCTTGAAAATGATGATGATTAAACAACGCTATACCAATCAACGCGGCTTCAACTTAATAGAGCTTATGATCGTTGTTGTTATTATCGGCATTATTGCTGCGATCGCCTATCCATCTTACCTTGAGCAAGTCAGGCAAACTCGGCGCGCCAATGCACAAGCCGATATGCAAGAGTTAGCGAGTTATATGGAACGTTTCTACTCGGAAAACTATACCTATGCTGGTGCCGGTGCAAACCAGCCATTTGCTCAGTCACCTCAAACAGGTCAGGCCTATTACCAGCTGAACTTACTGAATTTAACGGCAACAGGGTTTGATGTTCAAGCTATACCGCAAGGCTCACAAGCTGCTGATAGTTGCGGCACAATGGTATTAGACGAAACCGCGGCAGGCACGCCAGCCAACTGCTGGTAATACTCTAGTCACTCAATAAAAAAATAGTCCCACAAAAAAAGGCCGGTATAAAAACCGGCCTTTTTATTAGAGCTGGGGTTACTTAGCTTTGATCAACATGGATATGACCTTGTGAGATCAAACTGCTGATAATGTCAGCTTGACTGTCTGCCGGATTTGCACCTAAGTCACTCAGTGATGTATTTTGCATCGTAATGACTTGAGTGTGATTGCCACTACCAGATGGCGTCACTTCTATAACGACATTTGAGCCACTTTCCGTGACATTCATATACTCGGTCAGATCAATGGAGCTTTCTTCTCCCTGTAACAGATCAGCAATATCCAGAACATCATCTCCAGCATTAAAGTCTGTAACGATATCCATTGCAGGGGTGATGTCAGTACCATCATCTCCCGCTTTCCAGAGGAAAATATCATCGCCATCACCGCCGGTTAGCAGATCATTACCTCCACCACCTTGCAGAATGTCATTACCTTCACCGCCGATTAGTACATCATCGGCAACCAAAGTTTGTGCGATTGAAGTATTGCCATCAACTTGCTCAAAAACCAAATTGTGTACTTCACCATTACTAAACGTAACGGTAGCTGTAACACCAGCCTCACCAAAGTCATCACCATCATCTCCGCTCAAATTATCAATATCGATATTAAGATCGAAGCTGCCTCCATTGGTAAATGAATTGTTAGCGAAGTTGATCGTCATTACCGAATCTCCAGAACCACTGAGGACTGTGCTGGTAATATCGCCAGGGTTCAAACCACTTAGATTTGAATAGTCGGGCCCCCAGTCGTCATCAAAACTCGCATTCGTATCTGTACCAGCTCTCAGATCGATAGAAATACTTTCAACATAAACTCCGAGACTACCAATCAGATAAGCAAACTGCAGGAAGTTATTATTACTACTGTTACCCTCACCATCGGCTGTGATACTAATGCGCTGTGTCAATCCGCCGGTAGCACCATTCCCACCGATAAGGATATCGTCACCAGCACCACCGTCTAATGTTTCAGCACCGCTACCGCCAACCAGAATTTCATCCAAGTAATCGCCCTGAATCGTATCTCCAGACTGACGTTCTACAGAAACATTTCCATCATCCGAACGAGTACCGGCAGTGTTGGTATAGCTAAAGCTACCACCATCGGTATCGTCATCATCAAATTCGACGGAGTCAGCATTATCTGTCACGCTACCTTCATCCGCATTGAAGACAGCAGAGACAATCTGGCTGCCACTGTCTGGGCCGGTATCGTTGGCTAGTAGTGCCCAGTCGGGAATATCAACCGGATCTTGGTTGGTCAGTACAAAGTCATCACGAACAATCATTGGGCCAGCTGCCGGATCAATCGTTACCGTCAGGGTACTGGAATCCATATCCCCATCATAATCACTGATAGTAAAGGTAAACACCTCTTGTACTTCAGACAACACCACATCCGGGCCAAAATACTCATAGTCACCGGTATCCATATCGACGGAGAGCGTACCACCTTCAGGCGTAGTGATAGTCCACACATTGGTCGTGTCATCAAACGAACCATTGGAAGCCCCACCACTAACAGATTGGTTATCGTTTGGCTGATCGTAAATATAATTGACGCCACCAACGGTAACCGAATAAATCCAGCCCTCATCAGCACCTGCGCCACCATCAATCAAGTTACCGGAAAGCGGTGGGACATCTATGGTACCTATTAGCGTGGCCTGTAAGTCGGCAAAGTCAGAGACCACGATGGAGTCCGTATCGACTTCTTCCACTCCATCATAGGCAATTGGGTCCAACTCATCTTCATCGACACCTGTGCCCATTCCCAGTGAGAATGAATTGATATTGTTGAGTTCAAGGAAATCAATCCAGTCATCTTCCTCATCGGAATCAATACCGCTACCACCGCCCAAGTTGTTATTTCCATCAGGTACAGTGGCCGAATTGCTGACATTATTGGAATTTGGCTCACCATCCGACATGAAGTAGGAAATATTTTGTCCATCTCCAAGTTTGCCGCCAAGGGCAAAGGCGTTGATGGCATCGTTCAGGGCGTCATCGTAGTTAGTATTTCCCCCTGCTGTCAGCCCCAGAATGATAGTCTTAGCCTGGTCGACTGTTACCCAGCCACCACTAGGGTTAGAAGCACTGGTAGCAAAGGTGATGATATTAACCATGACATCACCATAAGCATCGTATTGGTCCAACAGCTCAAGACTGGACTTAATCATTACTTGCAAACGGGTCATACCCTGGAAGTTGGCAGAATCATTCATGCTGCCTGACACGTCTAGGATCATCATCACGTTGGTATTCACTTCCAACGTCGCTTCACCACTGTTTTCTTCAGGAGAGGCGACAGGCACATCATCATCAATACTCACATTGAAGTTGGTTATGCCCTCACTGCCATCATTATCGAGCACACTGACATTAACCGTGAAGTCGACATTGTTTTCATTGTCCGCATCCGGATGCTTCACCGCTTGCAACAATGTCACATCATAATCAGCACCACTCGCATTGATGTTTGTCAGTGTGACGGTAAACACCTGGTTAGCTGCATCAGTGCTGTCAGTGCCGGCAACATAACCAATCAGCGTATTACTGCCACTGTCCCAGATGGTATCGACTGCATCACCATCATGTGTCATCAGACCGGTAGTATCACCGGTAGTTGATAAGCTGACACTGTCAAAGCCATCAGTCCCGACGGTGTAGCTTATAGTGCCGCTACCGATAGGGTTATCATCACCGGTTGCACTATCATCATTGCCCATTGGCAAATCATCTTCATCAACCAGAGCATTGCTCGCACTCAGTTCGGTCACACCAGTATCAGTTATACCTACTGTTACCTGTTTGGTCACAAAGTCACCGTCATTATCAGTCACGGTATAACTAAAGACATCACTGACCGGAGCACCACCCGGGTTGACCACATTAGCCGGTGGTGTGTAAATCAACTGACCACTACCATTGATAAACAGACTGCCCTGACCACCTGTGAAACTAATTGCCTGCAGAGTACTATTAAGACCATCTGCCCCGCCGGCAATACCCAGAGTTGAAGCTGCATCGGCGGCGACAACGTTGTTACTACTGCCTTCTGCATAGCTGCCACCAATGTAATCCTCAGCAGCAGGAACATCATCAATCGCCCGGATCACTAAGTCATCACTGGCTGTCGTGCCACCAAGTCCATTCACGCTGATTTCAACACTGTCATCAAAGTGTGCCAGTGTCACAGCATCATCACCGCTTGGTACGATACTGTCGTTATCTATCGTGCCATCTAAGGTGTAGCTGTAAGCAATCGTGCCACTCATCGCATCGCCGGTATACCCGGTTAGTGTCAACGTACCTTCTCCCGTAGTGACACTATCACTGCCATCAAACGCTTGCACTTCAGCCAGCGTAAAGGTGGTGCCGCCAATCACGACAGTGAGAATGCCGTCACTCGCAGACACATCAAAGCTGCCGGTAACGGTTTCACTGTCACTCGCCGCATCACTGCCATCTGGGTTCAGACCCGCTTCATAAACAGTGGCATCCGGACCTTCAGCCTGGGCGGTTTCTACCGTCGCATCGTCGTCAGCACCCTTAATGGTGATGGTGAGCGTCGCCGTGTCTTCATCACCGTCGGCATCCGCCATGGTGTAGTTCAACACGTAATCCATCGTGTCGGCAGCCGTCAGTGCTTGCGTGGTCGCTAAGCTGTTATCTAAGGTGTAGCTCCAGCTACCATCACCATTTTGAACCAGCGTACCAAAGCTATTTAATGTCGCAATCGTCGCAGCATCGGCACCACTCCAGCCGACAAACGCAGCGGCCTGGTCAGCATTGGCATCGTCGTTGTCCAGTACATTGCCCGATACAAAGCTGGTCGCGTCTTCGGTGACCGTTTCAGGACCGTCATCATTAGCCGTTGGCAGATCATCTGATACTTCGACATTGACAATACCAGTTGCAAAGTCACCATCGATATCAGTAGCCACTACGCCCACGCTACCCAATGCTTTCAAGTCATCAACATTGATTGTTGGGTGACTATCGTAATTATCATTCAGAGTTGCAGTGATAGTGGCGGTATCACCGACCACACCCAAATCCAGTGTGACAATATCGTCAACACCATCACGGCCGATAATCTGATTATCACTCACTCGTTCCCAAGTCATGCTTGCATCCAAACCACTCAAATCCATGCTGAACACAATACTGGCTATTGGATCACTGCCCGGTGTGAATACGATGCTTCCGGTGTCGAAATCATCAACTGCAGGTGTAGAGCCATCAGCGAGGTTCTGGTCATCCAGACTCAGCGTGATGGGTTCTCCAGCCAGAGGATCTTGTCCATCCGCAATCGAAATGGGCTGCATGGCTTCGGCATTGTCACCATCCGCATCTTCAATCCGATAAGAGAAGCTGGCATCGACATCACCCTCGGTGTTATTCACACTGTCAGCGGGTTCAAATGTCCAGTTGCCATTAGCATTGAAGCTATAGTCACCCACACCATCAATACTGAAACCATAATTACCAGAGCCCAGATCAGTACCTGTGGTGATATCCACAAACCCATCACCCAAATCAACCTGTGTGAGCGTAATCGGCTCATCCGCGCCGGGAACGTCATTAGCCAGAACATTACCATTAATGGCCGCATCACCTTCGGTGAGAGCAATTGGCGTTTCGTTGTTGGCGACCGGCACATCATTTTGCACACTGATCGTAAACAGACCCGCATTCAATCCATTTAGGGTCGCAACATCTCCATCGAAATCTTCGACACTGACAGTCACAATTGATGAGAAATCGATCGCGTCAACCGAGGTCGAGCCATCCAGCGAGGTCCGAAGAGCGGTGGTGGTATCACTGTCGGTATCAACGTGATCGAGTTGATCGTCGAGATCAAAGGCCCAACTGCCATCGGCATTAACGGTCAGGGTGAAGATAATAGTACCGCCAGCCATTGCAGTGAGAACATTGCCGTCAACGCTATAACTCACCGCCTCGCCGTTTGAGTAAAGTGTGGATAAACCACTGGTATCTGCTTGCAAACTAAATGTCACAGACACGGGTTCATCGGCACCGTCATTGACGACAATCAGACTACTCAGATCACCTGCAACACCGCTCGCTTCATCATCACTGTTATCCTGACCGGCGTCGAGAATACCTTCAGAACTGTCCGTTGCTTCCACAGCGGTGGATAAAGCATCTTCGGCTACCAGCGCTGTAACCGGGTTAAACTCACCACTGACAGAAACCAGAGTAGGCACGTCATCCTGAACCTGAACGGCGAAGACGTCTACATCATCATCGGTCCAGACAAGTTCATCGCCATCGGCATCAGTGACTTTCAGTATTTTCGTGAAATCAATGCTGCCAACGGTAGAAATATCGTAGCCACCATCACCAGTCAACAGAGTAAAGTTTTCTCCATCACCGGGAGCGTGATCCAACTGATCATCGAGGTCAAAGTACCAGTTGCCATTACTATGAACAGTCATGGTAAACACAACACGGTCACCCGCCATTGCCGTCAATACAGAGACATCTGAATCGCCACTCACACTGTAGCTTACTGACTCACCTTTAGAGTAGAGACCGGGTAGCAGCTCATTGAGCGTGGCACTGTCATCAATCAGGCTAAATGTAGCAGGCGCATCGGCACCAACAGAAACCACATAATGCAAAGAGCCTGCTATATGTGAACTAGTTTCATCGTCTGTGAGCGAACCACCATCACGGTTACCTTCAGATAAATCACCAGCATCACCCAATGAAGTCGACATACCCTCTTCATGCACTTGGGCAATAATTTGAGCTTGCTCTTCATCACCTTCTGCACGCACCGGCACATCATCATCAACATTAACGCGTAAGACGCCACTCGCAGCGTCGCCATCACTATCAGTAATGGTGTAAGCCAAATCGATGAATAGATTGTTTTCTGCTTCGCCAGGCGCATGATCGAGAGGGCCATGCAATGTGAAAGCATAATCAGTCGTACCGGAGTCAGGTATTTCAGCGGTGAAGATAATTTCAGCCACACCATAAGGCTGAAATTCATAATTTTGGTCAATACGCACAAAATCATAATCACTATAATAATCATCACTTGTCAGCGTGTAGCCCACTAACATACTGCCATCCGCCGATACCCAAAATAAAACAGGCTGGCCGCCGGACGTTAAGCCAGAAGGTTGAGCAGCTTCAGCTTGGAAACCGACACTGCCAGCACCATCACTACCAAAGCTGGCATTTAACTGACCGGTCTGCGTCGTAGAGGAGTTGGGGGGGAGATCGTCTCCTGGTTCTTCATCATTATTGCCGAACTTGAATGGAAAAGTAGTGAAGTAGCCCGTATCAGTCCCAAACGCTGTAATAATGGCAGAGGGACCAACAAAACTGACCTGGATATCACCACCTAAATCATCTTCATCGACAAACACTTCGGTGTTACCCGTAGTTGGTGAGCCGTCTTCCTCATCCAGAATAATAATGTCTTCTTCAGGCAAGTCGTATTCATTGAACACGCCAATCGTATCGAAGCCTGCCTCAGGTCTGACGGTAGGATTCAGGTAGTCAACAAATACGGGGGCATGGCCTTCATTTCCAGTAACAACCCCTGCACCAGCAGCAGTGGCATCGCCCACCTCAGTAGGATCGTCACCGGCCAATAACGCCGCCTGAATCGCAGCGATATCATCAGGCACATCATCAGTTTCAGACGCAACAGTCGTCGTAGCGGAAGGATCAAAAACGGCGTTATCCAGCATGACCTGAGAGCTTCGCCCCAAGTCCATCACACTGCCATCGTTTAATTCTATCTCGATAGCTGCTGCAATATTTGTCGTTATGAGTTCGTTGGCATAGACATTATCACCAACTTGAAGAGTTCTGGTAGAACCATCGGTTGCCGTCGCAGTGACGTTACCAATAAGTGCTTTTACAACGCCGATTTGTGTAGCCATGATCCTGTCCTCCTATAGAACTAAAACACGGTCTTTTGACGTAAAGCTAAAGTGTGACTTTTAATCTGCTCCTTTTTTTACGGGGTGCATAGTGTACTTTGGTACAGTGTAAAAAATATGTTACGAAAGCTTGTACATAACTGTTACACAACATAAAAAAAGGCCGACTAAAAAGCCGGCCTTAAAGTTTGATTAAGTTATTTAGACTAGATTATCAACTTTGGTCTACATTCAACTGACCGTTTGTAATCAGTGTGTTGATAATGTCGGCCTGTGACATACCGGAAGTATCTCCACCTGCCAACTGATCCACCGTGGTGTTTTGCAAAGTGATAATCTGATTCATATCACCACCGTTGCCTTCTGGCGTGACTTCAATCACTACGTCACTACCATTCTGAGCCACGCTGATATAGTCAGTGATATCACCCGACTCTTCACCTTGCAGCAAGTCAGCCAGATCCAGTGAATCACCTTCAGTAGCACTGAAGTCAGTGATAAAGTCCACTGCAGGTGAACCTGCTGTGCCTTCATCGCCATCATTCCACTGGAAGATATCAGCACCAGCACCACCGGTCAGGATGTCGTTACCGGCACCACCAATCAGGGTGTCGTCGCCGCCATTACCCATCAGATTATCATCACCAGCACCACCATTAAGCGTATCAGCCTGGTCAGAGCCGATTAAGACATCGTCTCCACCCAGAGCAGTCACACTCTCACCAGCAGCATCAGCGACCACGACGTTATCGTTTTCATCAACCACGTAGTCATGGTCATTGATGTCGATGGTTAACGTAGCAGTATCTTCACTACCGTCCGCATCCACTACCGTGTAGGTAAAGCTATCGCTCATACCTGCTGGTAAGTCTTCTGCATTTGGTGTGTAGCTATAATCACCGTTTTCATCAATGGTCAATGTGCCGTACAGCCCATCAATATCGGTGCTACCACTGACTGGATCACCGTTCACCACGGTCACAGACAAACCACCATCTGCGCCCTCGTCATCATTAGCTAACACATTGCCAGTAGCGGCTGCTAATGCAGCAAGTGCAGCGGTATTGACTGTGGTAGAGAGCTCATTTTGACCATAGTTGTATGAAGTCACACGCAAATTGCTAAGTGAGGCTTCAGCTCGGTACCAATAAGTGTTGTCTTGTACAAATAGTCTGACTTGATAGTTCCCTTCCTCTGTCAAGTTTCCGAAATTAACATCACCATCACTTAAAACATTCGCAGAATCAACTTGGACACCATCTTTAAGCAGGTCAACCCGCACAGTGTCCGTGCCTGAGTAGAAATTAGAGACATTAACAAACACAGCGACTGCAGCTGGATGCCCGGCATCAGCATCAATATGGAATGAGTGCGACACATCTGAGTCAGATCCATATCGGCCACTTGGATTTGCATTAACTCTGTGAGAGCCATTCAAACTATCGGAAGAAGTCGATGATGCATCACTCCATCCTTCTAGTGTCACACTGGCAGATTCAGTACCACCAATTGACCAGACTGCTTCCTCAACAGAGTCAGCATCATTCTCAGCTACTGGCACACTGTCTTGTGTGCTAACCGTCAAATTGCTTGTAGATTGATCGCCATCCGCATCCTGAATGGTGTAGTTGATAACTGAACTTACATCCGTATCAGTGTCAGCCAACCCAGTGAACTCGTAACTCCCATCACTGTTAATCACCACGGTACCTGCATCCGTGTTGAACGTTGCAGATGTTGTAGAACCACTGAAAGTAACGGTATTACCATCATAGGTCACATCAACCAAGGCAGGCGAACCATAGCCGTCTGCACCAGCTTCGTCATTATCCAGCACATTCCCGGTCACAGGATTTGGTGTAGTTGTCACAGTTGAGCCGAATGTTACTGCCAAATCATCTACATCATCCAGAATAATGACATTGTCATCATCTGAGCCAGTGTAGGTAGAACTTGTTTCACCCTCAGTCCAGGCAATGGGTTCCAGATAACCTATATCACCACTATCCAAACCGTTGTAACCAACAGCATAGGAGTCATCAAAACCATTGCTATCAAGGAAGTTAATCCAGTTAGTTTCCTCACCACCAATAATGCCATAACTGCCTGTGCCATTAGTCTCATTCGGCTCACCATCGGAGATGAACATAGAGACTAACTGACCACCACCTGCAGGCGGTGCAGTGAAGTTATCTGTCACAGCCTCAAGAGCGGCATCATAGTCAGTCGTACCGCCACTGGAAAGTCCATTAATCACAGCCATGGCATCATTGAGGTTCGTGTACCACCCACCATCGACACCAGAATCGTGGAACTGCCCGCCAGATGAGAACGATGTGATAAACACTGAATGAACCGAGCCATTGTTAAACAATGTTTGCAGTGAAGACTTCAATGAATTGAGGTCACTGTTACTGACACTGCCCGATGTATCGATCATCAATACCAGATCGGCCCCCAGTGATGAACTTGAACCTTCGTTTGATTCAACGCTATCCGCTGTTGCAGTAGGTACATCATCAACAATCTGTACTGACAAGACATCATTCGCCAAGTCACCATCAGCATCACTCAGAACAACAGCAAAGTTTTCAAACACATTGTTCTCACCATTATTGGCAAGACCATGCGTTAAGGTGTTGTCAGTCAACTCATAGGTATAGGTAATTTCACCGGTGCCTGCATCAAAGCCGGTCACTGATATGGTATTACCTAATCCAGTAGTAAAGCTTGTTGCTGAGAACACACCATCTGTAATAACGGCTTCTCCACCGATGGTTAGGTCATCAATGCCATCTGCTGCACTGATGGTGAATGTGCCTTCTTGAGTCGTGGACTCTTTAGACGTATCCGAACCATCCGTTAAGTCATCTTCATCAACAGAGACATCGCCACCTTGTGCTTGTGGTGTCAGGTCTTCAATAACAGGACCGTAATTCACATCAACCGAAGTACTACCCGCTGTTTGCAGGCTTTCATACTCTGTACCACCCGACACAACACCACTTATACTATTGGTGATGGCTGTTTGGTTAGTAATCTCAGCATCTGTGTACGTTGCTGTCACAGAACCAGAGGTCTGACCTGCCAGAATGGTCACTTGCTCACCATTAGCCAGGTTGATAACAAGGTTAGCATCAGGATCTATAGCACCCGGACCACCGGTCAATGTGACGGTGTAGATAATGTCACCACCATCTTCAGAGATATCAGTAGTCGATGTGCTTAGTGTTGCAGTCACCGCATCACTATCATCAGTGATGGTGGTGCTAACAGTGCTGGCGTCATACCCCAGGTTCTCGAAGGCACCATCACTACCCGCATTGGCTTCAGTAACGCCAGTGATGCTGTTGTCGATGCTGTCTGTTTCCAGATTGACATCATCCCGTTCAACGGCAACGGGAGCCGAGTCACCACTGCTATCACCTGCGGCAATGGTGATAGTTTCACCATTATCCAAGGTCACAGTAATCGCATTAGCGGTGGTCACTGGGTCGTTATCCCCATCAACCAGGTTCGCTGTATAGGTAATACTGCCGCCATCTTCGCTAGTGGAGTTAGTTGCACTCAGCACAACGGTGACATCATCAATAGTATCGTTAATGGTGACCGTTGCGGTATCAGAAGTATCCAGAGATGAGAAGTCACCGCCCGTTGTTCCAGTGACACCCACGGTATAGTCTTCACCATCAATAATGACATCATCGCCTTGTACAACAAATGGTGTGGAATCAGCACTAGTGGCACCAACTGGAATGGTGATGATTGCACCATTGTCCAGCGTGATGACCAGCGGCGTACCAGTGACAGCATTTTCTACACTACCTGTAATTGTGGCTGTGCCGTCACCTTCATTGACCGTAACATCATTCAGAGTGATAACGTCAGCTACCTGAGCATTCACAATCGTAATCGCCACGGCACCTTGAGCTGTATCGCCGTCACCATCCGTAACAGTAAAGGTGAAGTTTTCGACTTCATCTTGCTCAACAGAACCACTGTCAACGCTGTAGCTATATTCGCCATTGGCTTTAACTTGCAGTGTGCCATGCTCCAATTCGATTTCTTGAGAGAAACCATCTTGGCCGAAGGTTAACGTTGTGCCATTCACAGCGGTGACTTCACCACCATCTTCGCCAGCGTCAAAGACCAATTGACCGTCAACAGTCTCGCCCTCATCTACTTCGGTAGCAGTCTGCTCACCCACACTTGGACCATCATCTTCGAAGGCAAACAGCACGCCCACATCAATGCTATCGGCCGCGGTATCGCCATCTGCATCGGTCACAGTAGCAACTGTCTCTTATACACATCTGACGCTGCCGACGAAGAGGATAGGGTAGATCTC
>OJCB01000291.1_pt1 | contig 20181 bp, 13 predicted proteins | sample 1591501 | NCBI WGS metagenome assembly OJCB01 (sample SAMN05416813, study PRJEB24817) | seawater metagenome | isolation source: Sea water | place: Canada:Atlantic | collected 2013-07 | reverse complement strand
GATCAGCCTCGGTCTCGTGGGCTCGGAGATGTGTATAAGAGACAGGCATGGATGATGCAGTCGGGATCGTTTTGAAAAAGCTCGATGAACTGGGACTCGCCGACAATACCCTGGTGGTTTTCACTTCGGACAATGGCGGAGTCTCGGCGGGGGATGCATTTTCCACTTCGAACCTTCCTCTGCGTGGCGGAAAAGGGATCGAATATGAAGGCGGGACTCGCGAGCCTTACTACATTCGCTGGCCGGCCAAAGTAAGTCCGGGCACCAATAAAACTCCGGTGACCGGCACGGATTTTTATCCGACCATTCTCGAAGCCTGCGGGCTTCCACTGAACCCCGATCAACATGCCGACGGCGTGAGTCTGCTGCCCTTAATGCTGGGCAAAACTATCCCGGAGCGTCCGATCTTCTGGCATTACCCGCATTACAGCAATCAGGGTGGTGAACCCGTCAGTATGATAATGGATGGCGATTGGAAGTTGATCGAGGATCTCGAGGACGGCTCGCTTCGTCTCTACAATGTCGCTGACGATACCGGTGAGCAAAAAGATCTGGCTACAGAAAACCCTGACGTCACCAGGAAAATGGCGGCTGCGCTCCGAGCCTGGAAAGCCGAAGTCTCGGCGGGAAAAATGGTGGAGAACCCGAAGTATGATCCCATCAAATATCAGGAGCAGGTCAAGCAGGCGCACACGAAAAAGAAGGAGCAGTTGGAAGGTTTTCACCACCGGCTCGTCTATCCTCCCGGGGAACTTGTTCCGGGTCAGCCGGTGACTTATCAGTCGAAGGCTTTCAAAGAACCGAAATAGGAAAACTCTCCGGATTCTCCGGGATCGTTAAATTGAATTTGATTCGGACTCAAACCTCTCTCACATTCGCCGCATGGAAAACGTCATCATTATCGGGACCGGTTGCGCCGGCTGGACAGCAGCAATCTACACGGCTCGTGCCAATCTCAAGCCGCTGGTCATCGCCGGTGAACAGCCCGGGGGGCAGCTTACGACGACCACGGAAGTGGAGAATTTCCCCGGCTTTCCCGAAGGTGTCATGGGACCGGAGCTGATGATGAAAATGCAGGCGCAGGCTGAAAAGTTTGGCACCCGCATTGAATACGATCTCGTTTCCTCAATCGAGAAGCAGGGCGACGGAACCTTTATTTTGAAAACATCCGGCGGAAACGAACGCGCCACCAAGACTGTCATCATCGCGACGGGTGCGAGCCCGCGTTATCTCGGTCTCCCCAATGAAATGGATCTCATTGGGCATGGCGTGACTTCCTGTGCCACTTGCGACGGAGCCTTTTATCCCGACGTTCCCGTTTGTGTGATCGGTGGCGGCGACTCGGCTTGTGAAGAGGCGAATTTCCTGACTCGCTTCGCCAGCAAGGTGTATCTCATTCACCGCCGTGATGAATTGCGTGCTTCCAAAATCATGGCCGACCGGACGCTCGCGAATGAAAAGGTAGAGCCCGTCTGGAATTCCGGGGTCTCTGCCTATCTTACCGACGAAAAAGGTGATGTCCGGGCTGTGACTTTGAAAGACACGAAGACGGGTGAAGAAAGCGAACTCGAAGTGAAATGCGTTTTCGTGGCGATCGGTCACGTTCCCAACACCCAGTTCCTCGAAGGTTCCGGCGTGGAGCAGGATGATAATGGCTACGTTTTGCAAACCGGTCAGGACACTTCCACGAATGTGAAAGGGATTTTCTCTGCCGGAGATGTGGCGGATCACGTTTATCGTCAGGCGATCACCGCTGCCGGAAACGGCTGTCAGGCCGCTCTCGATTCGGAGCGTTATCTGGCCGATCTCGAAGGCTGATCCGGCGCAGGTGCGGAACCGCAAAGTCTTGCCAGTGCTTCTCTCATTTTTCAAAGTCGTCTTTCAACACGACTTTGATCATGAGAAAAACCATCTTCATTTTACTTTTCCTCGCGGCCACTTTTCCGCTGACGGCCGATGACGTTCGGCTCGCGGAACCGCTGACGCTGCACGGTTACCATCCCTTTCGCCCGGTCGATTCGGCAGAAGCCTGGGAAACTCGCAAGAAAGACATCTCCGATCGTGTTCTTCTCGGTTGTGGTCTGCTTCCTTTGCCGGAAAAGACGCCGCTGAATGCGAAGCGCTTCGGCAGATTGGAGCAGGATGGATTTGCGGTGGAGAAAGTGTATTTCGAATCGATTCCCGGTCACTACGTCACTGCTTCGCTTTACACACCGACGGGTGAGTCGCTGAAAGTTGGTGAAAAGAACGGAAAACGTCCTGCTGTTCTCTGTCCTCATGGCCATTGGAAAGAGGGCCGTTTTTACGACATCGCCGAACCGGCGGTGAATAATCTGATCGCCAATGGAGGAGAGCGCTTCGCCAACTCAGCGAGGAATCCGATTCAGGCGCGTTGTGTGCAGCTGGCCCGGATGGGGTGTGTCGTCCTCCAATATGACATGCTCGGCAACGCCGATTCCAAACAGCTCGAAGAACATCGTCGTGGGCCGCGTCCGAAGATGAATTCCGCCAGGGAGGGCGAATGGGGCTTTGTTAGTCCGCAGGCGACCCTGCGATTACAAACCAACTTCGGCCTGCAAACCTGGAACAGTATTCGGGCGCTCGACTATGTCTGCAGCCTCGAAGAAGTGGATCAGGACCGGCTCATGGTGACCGGCGCCAGCGGAGGCGGAACCCAAACCATGATTCTCGCCGCCGCGGATGACAGGATCGATGCCGCTTTCCCCTGCGTCATGCCATCGACTGCGATGCAGGGGGGCTGCACCTGTGAGAATACGCACTATCTGAGAATTGGGCAGGGGAATATGGACATCGCCGGAGCCGTCGCTCCGAAGCCGCTCGGGATGACGGCAGCGGACGACTGGACCGTGGAGTTGCAAACCAAAGGCCATCCCGATCTGTTGGAGCTCTACAAGCAATTGAAAACGCCGAAGAATTACGAAGCCCATTTCGATATCCATTTTAAGCACAACTACAATCACGTTTCGCGGACGCACATGTATCGATTTGTGAATCAGCATTTCGGTCTCGGGCTGACTGCTCCGGTTCTGGAAGGCGATCACGAATTTCTGACGAGTGATTACCTCAGTGTGTGGAGCGATGGGAAACCGGACGGTTACAAAGTGGGCGATGATCATGAGCGCGATCTCAATAAGACCTGGGCGGAACTTTCGGATGCATCGATCACGGATGAAGCCGCTGAGCGGGCGTGGAGCTTGATATTAAATCGAGGCTACGACGAAGTCGGTGATGCCACCTTTGAGCTGGGCGACAAAGAGCAGCGCGACGGCTATCTTGCCATGAACGGAACCATAACCCACAAGGACGAGATCGTTCCTGCCTCCTTCTACTATCCGGAAAGCTGGAATGGGGCGGTGACCATTTGGCTGAGCCGAAATGGCAGGGCGGGCCTCGATGGGAATGCCGAAGTCGAGAAACTCGCCAAAGGGGGAGTGGCAGTCATGGGGCTCGATCTTTTCCGTCAGGGCGAACCTGATCCAGCTGAAAACCCTTCGACCACCTATTCCGGAAAAAAAGAACTGGAGCCTGACAGCTGGCAGCGTTCACCGGTTTACTACTACGGATACAACGACTCCATCTTCGTCCGCCGCGTTCACGACATTCTCTCGGCCGTGAAAATGGCGCGGACTCATGACAAGTGGGACGTGAAAGAAATCACCCTCACCGGCGACGAAGGCACCGGTCACTGGGCAGCGGCGGCGGCTTTCCTCGCGGGAGATGCGATCAACAATGCCGAAGCCAAAGTCGGTAACTTCACATTCGGTAAACTCGACAATGTCTGGCACGAAGATTTCGTGCCGGGTGCGGTGAAGTATGGGGATGTAGATCGGCTTTTGAAGTTGGCAGAATTGAAGCAGTAGATGACAAGCCGGGGAGGTCACGCTACTTTGTGGGGAGATGAAAGTGAGTAATCACGAAGCTTTGCGAGAACCGGTGCGGAAGGTTGTCGGGCGTTCTCTTGCAGAGAATCACCCTTTTCGGAGGCTTGCCGCTCTTCAGCGGAATGCAGACGCAGTGCTCGGACGCAGTTGGCGTGGAAAAGATGATGGAACCCTCATTCGAAAAGTTGTTGGTAAAGCTGACTGAAGCGGATATCCGATTCATTGTCGTTGGAGGTCTTGCCGTCACTCTCAATGGGTATGTTCGTTTGACTGAAGATGTCGATTTCGTCGTCGATGTCGCTGAGGACAATGTATTGGGATTAATCGAGTTTCTTCAGGAATTTGGAGAGGGGTTCGGAGGAGGTCTCAAGGTGGAAGACTTTAAGTTGGAACCCGGGGCAATCAGGGTGATCGAAGCAAGCGAAGATTGCCAAATGGATATTTTCACTCTGATTGGTGGGTTTACTTTCGATGAACTGATCCAGGATTCCGAAACCTCTTCTGTGGGTGGACGGAAATTTCACTACGTTTCAAAAAAGCAACTCATCGCTATTAAGTCTTCTTCTACCCGGGAAAAAGATAAAATTGATATTTCAGCGATGAATCAATTGATTGAGAATCCTGACGCATTTAATTGAAACAGAGCCGTGGCTTCTTTTTCGTTTATGTACCTTCACCGCCAAAGTCGGCGATTTCAAATTTGGTAATCTCGACAATGTCTGGCACGAGGATTTTGTGCCCGGTGCGGTGAAGTATGGGGATGCCGGACGCTTACTGAAGTTGGCCGACTAAGGGCCGTAGTATTCTCCGGGAAGAATGTATGGGCCGGTCGCCACACGGTTCTTCCCGGAATTCCTGTTCTCCCTACAAAGCCCTGATCTGTCGCTTCAGCTTTTTGACCTGCTTCTGGAAACTCTTGATCTTGCGTTTTTGCTTTTTACGCTTGGCGTTTTTGAGCTTCTTATTGAGTTTCCGAAGCTTTTTGGAAAGTCTTGCGCGCAGAGCCCGGTTGTCCGGTACGTAAACGCCCTCCACGGCTCCGAGGTCGGGGCTGAAGTTTGCGACCCGGGCTTTTCCCTGCTGATCCGTTCCGGGAGCGGGGAAGAACCAGCCCCAGTTGAGTGCGAGGGAAGTGGCGGTCGGCGGCATCGTTGGCGTTTTCCCCCCGTAGTTGCCAATGGTCAGCAATCCATGGGATAGTCGATTATACGTGGTTCCGACCAGGGGCGAGGCAGAAGGGAAGACATCGGAGACGGATTCGTTGCAGCCGATCAAATTGCTGCCGAAGGCCTTGATGGTTCCTCCATTGCTGGAGATGTCGGCCCGCGCATTGGTGGCGGTGTTTTCCGCGACGATGCAGTTGCGGAAGTTCAGGGTGCTGCCGGCACCGCCTTTGTGGACTCCGCCGCCGACGGCTCCTGACTCGTTATTGACGATGGTGACATGGGTGAAAGTGCTTGGCAGTGTTCCGGAACGGGTGAAGCCTCCTCCACCGCCTGCTGCAGTGTTGGTGACGAAGGTGCAGTTGGTCATCCAGCTCGTTCCCGAGTCAAAGACACCTCCGCCGCCTCCGGTGGTGGCCTGGTTGTGGTCGACGGTGCAGCCCGTCATCCGCAACGTGCCGGAACCCTGGTTGTTGATGCCGCCACCGGTATTGTTGGCGGTATTGTTGTAGATGCGGCAGTCGGTCAGATTGACGACTCCCCGATTGAGGATAGCGCCGCCGAGATTGCCCGGACTGCCTCCGGCTGGTGCATCGCCGTCGCGCAAGTGAATGCAGGAGAGTGAGAGTACGGAACTTACGCCGACGTCGAAGATGCGGGACTGCTTGTCGCCGGAAACGGTGACGCCTGCGCTGAGCCCTTTTGCAGAAATGGCGACCTCTTGATTGACGATGTCCAGGTCGGTTCCTCCGAGAGTGATGGTCTGGCCATTGAGGGAAGGGGCAAAAGTGATGGTGCGAAATTCTCCGGTGGCTTTGGCATCGCGGAGGGCTTCGCGCAGGGAAATGGCCCCGTCGCCGCTGTCGGAGGGATTGTCGAATTCGTCGGAGGCAGTCGTGACAGAAAGGGGGGCGTCGCCGATTTCGAGAATGTACACGGCTCCGCTGACATTTCCCCCCGTGTCGTCGGCCCAGGCACCGATGGCGATTTCGGGAACACCATCCCCATCGAGATCCCCTATCGTCGAGCAGGAAGCGCCGAAAAAATCAAAATTCGCAAGGGCGAGTCCGCCGCTGCCATCGGCGATCTTGGTAAACGAGTTCACCGTGCCCGGAGTCGCGGAGACGATCGGTGCGAATGCGATCACGGACAGGAGCGTGAGGATAAGTGTAAAGGTGGAGGGTGATTTTTTCATGACGGATGGATGATCGATAGCGAAGAGGGGTCTGAATGCAAATGTTTACTTAAAACAGGAGAAGAAGGGAAGTCATTTTACCCCTCTCCTCTTTATACAAGCGCTGAACTGAAGCAAAACCGGACAAAATTTTTTGAAAAAATTAATTCTTTCCCAAGGTTCTGGTAGTGATGGGATAAACGGCCTTCGTGATGATTGAACTGAAACCGGAGGGTGGACGACGAAACCTTACTTGTGGTCTGCCCGGGCCGGAGTTTCCTGAAAAGGTGATTTTTTTGAGTTAACAGGTTTCCTCCAATCGAATCAGGGCGTAAAATCTCTCTATGTCGGAATCGCCTCCACCCAAAAGCACGCCTAAACCGAAAGCCGCACCCATCAAAAAACCTTCGCCACCCATTGAATTGGAGCCTGAGTTTTCTGATCTGGATGAGTTGCTGGAGGCTCGGGAAGGACGTGCTTCGGGCTTGTCTCATAAGGTTTCCCTCGAGGTTGCCTTTGAAAAAGGGGTCTACCCTTACAAAACCAAAATGCCGACAAGAGACTATGAGCAGGAAAAGCTTCGCCTTCAGGCGGAACTGCTCAAAGTTCAGAAATGGGTGAAGCTTGAGGGGAAGAAAATAGTCATTCTTTTTGAAGGTCGCGATGCTGCCGGAAAAGGGGGCGCCATCAAGCGATTCATGGAGCACTTGAACCCACGGGCTGCACATGTGGTCGCGCTCGAAAAGCCAACAGAGCGTGAACAGGGCCAATGGTATTTTCAGAGATATATTCGGCATCTGCCAACCGCCGGGGAAATGGTCCTCTTTGATCGTTCCTGGTACAATCGCACAGGAGTGGAGAGGGTCATGGGTTTCTGCGAATCCCGGGATTATCTGGAGTTTCTGCGTCAATGCCCATCGGTCGAGAGGATGCTGGTAAACAGTGGAATCCTGCTGTTCAAATACTGGTTTTCGGTCAGTCGAATGGAGCAACTTCGTCGCTTTCACGGTAGGAAGACGGATCCGTTAAAACAGTGGAAACTCAGCCCGATTGACTTGGAGTCTCTGGGCAAGTGGGATGATTACACTCATGCCAAGGAGTCGATGTTCTTTCATACCGACACTGCGGACGCACCCTGGACCGTGATTAAATCGGACGACAAAAAGCGTGCTCGAGTGAACTGCATCCGGGATTTTCTCTATTCTCTGGACTACCCGGATAAAGATCTCGAAGCAATTGGTGTTCCGGACGATAAGATCGTCGTAAAAGCATCGCAGGAATACACTCCTGACGACGTTTTGAAGATGGTGTGAGAGAAAAGTCATTTTTCATCCAGATTCCTTCCCTTCTTGAGGCAATCTCGAATCGGGTTCTCCAGCCCATTCTCAGAATCTACCCGTTTTTACTGCGCCTTGCCCGGTTGTGGTCGATCCCGGGTCCCTGTAGAGTGGGATCTGCATGCTTCGAAATTCATCCACCATTTCCCTTGTTTTCGCGACTTTGATTCTGGTCTTGGGTGTTTGTGATGTTCGAGCAGATGTCGACTCCTTGATCACTGCCGACTGTGTGGATCAAGGTATACCAATCCCGGCGCTCGCCGGCGACGCGACCTTCCTGCGCCGGGTATATCTCGATTCGATCGGACGTATCCCGACCGTTCAGGAGGCTCGTGTGTTTCTCGCTTCCACCGCCCCTGACAAACGCGCCGAACTGATTGATTCGCTGCTCAACTCGGAAGGCTACCCCAAGCATTGGTTTCACTTCTGGGCTGATCTCTTGCGCCTTTCCACTGAGGCTGAAATTACCCGCAGTGGGATTGTTGGCTCGGCCTACAGCGAATGGGTCCTGCAGGCTCTTCGCGACAATCGTCCCTACGATCAGATGGTTCGTGATCTTGTCGGTCGGCAGGGCAATGTTTGGGAGCCGGAGAATGCTGGTGCCGCTGGTTTTTACCTGCGGGATTTTGGGATGCCGCTGGAGAATTTCGGGATTCTCATGCAGACCTTTGCAGGTACCCGGATGGAATGCGCGCAGTGTCACAATCATCCTTTTGATCGTTGGACGCAGATGGATTTTCACAAAATGGCGGCATTCACCTATGGCGTCCGGGCCAGCAAATACCCGGCGATATACGAACAGCTCAAGGGGGCGGATCGATCAGCGATTAACAAGATCACTATTCCGATGCGTTTTGCTTCGGTCTTGCCTCGTGCTTACCCGATCAAGCTTCCACACGACTACGCTTACGAAGATGCCAGTCCTCATGACACGGTTGCCGCGGAGACTGTGTTCGGAGAGAAAATTCAGCCGGAAGGTTCGCCGGGGAGTGGAATGGAATCGGCGACCTTTGCCCGCTGGCTAACGGATTCCAACCAGCCCCGCTTCACCCGGGTCATTGTGAATCGCCTGTGGAAACACCTTTTCGGCGCAGCCCTGGTTCCTCCGCCTCTCGACGATTTGCGCGATGATACGACGGCGTGGAATCCGCAGCTTGAATCTGAGTTGATGCAATTGATGGTCGATTCGAATTTCGATCTGCGCTCCTTCCTTGCCGCGGTAATGAAAACCAGAGCCTACCAACGCACGGCTTCATCGCGCGAAGGGAATACCGGGGGGCGCCAGGCTTTCGAGGCTCCCTACCTGCGACGCATGAGCGCCGAGCAAGTGTGGGATTCCTACGCGACTCTCGTTACGGTGTCACCCGAACGGCCCTACTATCAGCGTCATTCATATCGCGAAAGGTATCTCAATGACTTGCGTGTTCGTGCTGAAAAAGTGTGCAACAAGAGTCCGGATACGGTGAGGGCATGGCTGCATTCAGCGGAGGGAAAGGCTTTTGTCGCACGGCGGGAAAAAGCGCCTTCTCCTGTCGCCGACGCCCTGATTGAAAAACAACGCGAGCAGACAAAGTCGCTCGACCGCTACAAAGATTCGGGAGCTGGTTCGACAAAGCAGTTCTATGAATGGAAAGCCCTCCAGAGCCGACTCTATCGTGCCAGTGAATTAGAGACTCCGGCCCCGCCCGGACATTTCCTGCGAACTTTCGGCCAATCGGATCGGACTCAGACCAACAACGCCCGCCGCGACAATTCAATTCCTCAGATGCTGGCACTCTTCAACAGTGAGATGACGGGTGGCGTTTTCAATCCATTTTCCACTATCTCACGTCTCAGCGCCGAAGCGGATGATCGACGCGGGCGGGTCGAGACTCTGTTTCTCGGAATTCTGACTCGCCATCCTAAGGCAGCAGAGTTGGCTGTGGCTGAAGAGGAGTCGACCGAAGATTTAATTGCCGCGCTCCTCGCGACTACCGAGTTTTTGTTTATTCCGTAGTGCCGGGTTTAATGATTTCGGAAATCCAACCGGTCGTAGAGTGGACAATGACGTAGCATCTTCAAGAATCGACGTCTCTCTGGCCTTTTCACATGAATCAGAATATCCTTTCCAAATGGGTTCCTCCCACGGCCTGCTTCTGAATCGAATAATCTATGCCCGCGCCTGACTTGTCTCGAAAAGTTTTACTCATCGGTTGGGACGCTGCTGATTGGAAAGCAATCACGCCTCTCATAGATGAAGGGAAAATGCCCAACCTGGAGGCGATGATGAACTCTGGGATCTGTGGGAATCTGGCAACGCTTCAACCCGTTCTGAGCCCGATTCTATGGACATCCATTGCCACTGGAAAACGCGCCTACAAACATGGCATCCACGGATTTTCTGAACCGGATCCGGTAAGTGGTATGATTCGTCCGGTGACGAATCTATCGAGAAAAACCAAAGCAATTTGGAATATTCTCAATCAGGAAAAACTCAAAACAGTAACGATTGGGTGGTGGCCCTCCAATCCCGTGGAGGAGCTTTCCGGGGGCGTTATGGTTTCAAACGACTATCAAAATGCTCATGGGAGCGATCCCGGGAAGTGGGGGATGAAGCCTGGGACGATTCATCCTGAAAAATTGAACAAGGCCCTCGCCGATGCCCGGATCCACCCGGCTCACATTACCGAGGAGAATATCCGGTCGTTTCTCCCGGGGCTTGAAGGGATGAGTCGCAAAGAACTGGACCGGGCCGGGAAAGATTCACGTGTTCAGAGCCTGGTGAAAATTATTGCCGATTGCTCATCGATTCATTCTGCTGGAATGCTTCTCAACAATGCGCCATGGGACTTCATGGCCATCTATCATGATGCGATCGATCACTTCGGGCATGCTTTCATGAGATATCATCCGCCGCAACGCAGGCATATTGATGACTGGGATTTCAAATTATTTAACTACTGCCTCGAGGCGGGGTATCTCTACCACGACCAAATGCTCGGGGAATTGCTTCGCAATGTAGATGAAGAGACCACTGTGATTCTGATGTCAGACCACGGGTTTCATCCGGATCACATGCGACCGACCGCCATCCCGCGCGAGCCCGCCGGTCCCGCCATTGAGCATCGACAGTTCGGAATCTTTGTCGCGAAAGGGCCGGGCCTTCGGAGGGATGATCGTATCTACGGGGCGAACCTCCTCGATATTTGCCCAACAATTCTCCATCTCTTTGGATTGCCTGTAGGTAAAGATATGGACGGCAAAGTGTTGCTCGACATTTATGACTCTGAGGAGTTGCCCGATATCGAACGGATCGACAGTTGGGATGATGTTCCGGGAGATCATGGGATGCACCCGGAAGACAGGCAGATCGCACCTTCAGATTCCAAAGCGGCGCTGGATCAACTTGTTGCTCTTGGTTACATTGATAAGCCGGACGAGGACAAGTCAAAAGCTTTGGATCAAACGGTAAGGGAGCTGGACTTCAATCTTGCTCAGGCCTGTATCGACGGAGGCCTCTACAATGATGCTGTCGAGATTCTTGAGGGGCTTTATGAAAGATGGCCCGATCAACACCGCTTCGGATTCAATCTCGCCAGCTGTTATCAAAAAACGGGTCGCCCCTCCGAACTCCGGGAACTGGTCAATCTGATCATCGAAAGACGGATAGAAGAAGCCAGGCTTGCCGTCGGGAAACTGGAGTCTCTGGAACTCGGGGATGAGGACGTCGCGAAGAGAGAGAAAGAGCAAATCGAAAAAATGTCCGATGATGAGAAGAAGAAATTTTTCCGTGATCGGTCTGAGCTCATCGCCAAATCAAGGCCCAATCTATTTTCCCTGGTCTATCTGGAAGCCTTCGCTGATTTTGCCGAGAAGAAATACGAAGACGCCTTGCAAAGACTCCGGGAAATCGATAGCGAATATGGAGCGCGGATTCAGGCTCTAATATTGAGAGGGGAAATCTGCCAGCATCTTAAAAAGTGGCCTGAGTCACAAGCTGCGTTTGAGGAAGCCCTTTCACTCGATTCTGAATCTCCCAGTGCCCTCCTGGGACTGGCCCGGACTGCGCTGGCGAAGCGGGAGTATGAACGCGCATGCGAATATGCCTGTGATTCCATCGGCTTGCTCTTCTTCCAGCCCCGGGCACACTATATCCACGGCATTGCTCAATACCGTCGCGGAAACTGGGAGGAAGCAGAGATGGCTTTCACCATTTGTGTAAATCAGGCTCCTCTCTATTCGGCTGCCTACAGGATGTTGGGGGAAATCGCCCGACGATTTAAAAACGATCCCGGCCAAAGCCTGTTCTACACCGGACAGGTCAAAGAGTCGCGGCGCAAAAAACTTGAACTGGTAGATCAGAAATCCAATCTATCAGTCGCGCACGAGTCCCATATTACCTCGTCCCGTGAGAGCGGGAAAGACCGGCCTCTCCCCGAACTGAAGGGAGATCCATCTGCGTTTGAGGGAATTCCCGGGAATGAAATTATCACGGTGGTATCCGGTCTTCCCCGATCCGGCACTTCCTTGATGATGCAAATTCTGGAGGCAGTAAACTTTCCGATCTTCACAGATGGAGTTCGCGAAGCGGACGAATCAAATCTCCGGGGATATTATGAGCACGAGAAAGTCTCTTCCTTGCTAGGCAGCAGGGACCGGGCCTGGCTTGCAGGTGCCAGGGGGCACGCCCTTAAGGTCGTGGCACCTTTGTTGTCCTGTCTACCCGGGCGATTGTTAAAAGTGGCGAATTCCAAGGAGCCACCTCAAGCGGTTTACTATCGCGTAATCTATATGGAACGAGACATGGATGAAGTTCTAGCGAGCCAGGATTCCATGCTGGATCGGCTGGGGCGCGGGAGAAAAACCGGGGAGAGGAAGCAGGCTGATGTCGCAAAAGCATATCGGCAACAGGAGCGCAGAGCGAGGCTATGGTGTGCCGGGCCGCGGGTCCAGGCAATGGCAGTAGATTTTGCGACCCTGGTTCACCAGGCGGATGACATCCTGCCTCAGCTTGCAAAGTTTATAGGTGCTCCGGATCAACTGGATGTGATGCGATCTTGTATTGATACCGAATCGCATCGCGTCAGGATAAAAAGTGATTCTCCGTAGCTTTAGCAAACACGGGGCGGTTCACTTCTTCGTTTTGATCTGCGATCTGACGAGGTCAGAAACAGAATTTCTTGGATCACTGCTCCTCAATGTCGCCCGGAAAGTCTTCTTTTTCCCGACCGTCTTCCTGCCGGGTTTCACATCCATCCGCAGGCGGTGGGTTTCGTCCTTATCCAGTTCGGGCGTTTCGAATTGCCCTCTGGTGACAGCTCCGGTCACATTGCCGAAAGGCGCGGACAATGATCGGTAGGACACTTTAAAGAGACCGTTCCCTTTCTTGCCCCGGATCGAAAATACTGTTCCTGCCTCTCCGTCATTCTGCTGGGTGAAAAAGACCCTGGCGATTTTGCGTTTCTTTGAAGTGAGATTGAGCTGTTGGCCTGCTCCGTTGGTGTTGACAATGCCGTCGCCGCGCTGGGCTCCCGGGCTTTTTCCAAGAGTCAGATCCGATCTGACATCGCTGAGAAGCTCAATCGAGTCAGGACTGAAACGAATGACGCGGTTGTTGTCACGATCCGCTACCCAAAGCCGACCGAGGGAATCCACAGCAAGGTTTTGCGGATCGTTCACTCTGTTCTGTGCCAGACCTGCGGTGTCGTTGGTACCACTGTTTCCCAGGACGGCGTTTGCTGCGATTTTTCCATTTTTGGCGGATGCGCCTTCGAAGACCAGGATTCGGTTATTGCGCTGATCTGCGACAAATAAAGTGTCTTCTACACTGCTATAGGCCAGGCCGCTGGTATCGGGAAGACTGTCGGTTTGTGCTCCGTAAAATGACATGCTGACCAGGTCGGTTTGTCCGAGAACCGCATCAGCATCTGCTCCGGTCGCTTTCGCCGATGCGTTATCAAACCGCAGAACGCGATTGTTGTTGAGATCGCCTACCCAGAGTGTTCCCGCTCCGCTCAAGGCCAAAGAAGTGGGTGACCTGAAACTGTCTGCATCGCTTTCGCTTGTTGTGTCAGTGAAATTATCCTGCCCTAGAACTCCGTCAGCGTTCGCGCCGTTGGCTTTGGCGGCGGCTGCGTCAAAACGCAAAACACGATTGTGAAAGGAGTCTGCTACGAAAAGAGTTCCGTCAGGTGATACGACAACATCCTCTGGATAAAGAAAGGAGTCCCGGGAGGCAACGGTGTCGCGGTCGTCAAAGTTTTCCTGTCCCAGAACCCCATTTGCTGCCGAGCCACTGGGAATGGTGGACGCGTTGTCAAATCGAAGAACCCGCCCGTTCTGAGAATCACATACCCAGAGGCGTCCACCGACATCGACGAACACGGCTTCAGGTTGATTTGTCCGGGTAATTGAACGCCCCGGGGAAGCGCTGGTCAGATTGTCCTGACCAAGAACGGCTTCTGCGGTTCCTCCATTGAAAACGGATTCATAGGAACTGAATCGCAAAACCCGGCTGTTCTCAGTGTCTGCGACAAAAACTTTTCCGGTCGTTGGATCAACCGCGATCGAAGCCGGGCCTTCCATGCCAGTGGCTGTTAATCCGATCGTGGCGGTGACGAAATTCGTTTGGCCTAGAACCACATCCGCTTGTTGACCGTTTGACCATTCCTGTGACTGAGCGAAGGCCTTTGGTGTTAAGGTGCTTGATAGAAGAAGGAGCGACGCCAAAGTCAGCGTCCGTTGGACCGGGTTTTTAATTGCCATGGTCTATGGCTGACGAACCCGAATGATAATTATTCAAAAATACCATAAAAGAATAAAGCCTTTGTCAGTCGTCTGAGGTCAAACTTCTCGAAGCTCTCGCCACCGCAGCAGCCACCGGGTTGATAGCTGGTTTAGGAGCCTTCTTCAGCTTTCGAGTGACCGTTCCGGAATCGGATTCTTTTACCGGCAGGGTCCCATTGATTTCCCGAACTCTGACAAATTGGATTTTCACCGTGCGACCCAGCAGGATTGTGTCGCCGTTCTTCAAAGGGAGGGGCTCATCATTCAAGGGCATACCGTTGAGGTGAGTTCCGTTTTTTGACCCGAGATCGACCACTTGAAATTGCCCAGACTCCTGGCGCAGTTCGCAATGCTTAGTAGAAACAGGATCTTCAATGACGATGATGTGATTCTCCGATCCTCGGCCAATCTTCACTCGATTGCAATTCAGCTGATAATAAGCCGCATTGCCGTCCGGAGTATTGACGACCAGGTTAAAAAGTTCCTTTGCCATGAGCTTCTACGATAGCGGATGACTGCTCAAGATGTCAATTGGTGGCATCCTGAGCTTGCACAAAATAGCTAACTGTTGTTTTCTGATTTAATGAGATCTTTACTGATTCCTGTTATCGTTGTGGTTTTTCTGAGCTCGGGATATTCCCGGGAGTTCACAGATTCCAAAGGCCGGAAAATTGAGGCGGAACTTTTGGCCCATGCCGGTGAGAATATTATCATCAGTCGCGGGGGAAAAGAATTCGTGGTTCCAATCACCATGTTCTCTGTGCTTGATCAGGGGTTCATTCGAGAATGGACCGCTGCGAATCCCGGAGCAGTTCGCTACAAGTTCGCCTACTACACGGATCTGGAGAAAGAGAAGATCAGTCAGGGTAAGGCTCCCGGCTCGATGGTTGATGACCGACTCAAAGTGATCCCCTATACTTATGAAGCTATCGTCTACAACAAGGAGGTGGCCCCGATCGAAGATATTGAAATCGTCTACGAAATCTATGTTGCCGATTTTGTGGATACGAAAAACAACGCATTTACCCGCATGGCAGTGGGAGGAGCAAAAACTGAGAAGCTTCAGGCAATCGCCGGAAAATTTCCGGTAGCGAAGATTCCACCCGGGGGCAGGCAGGAATTCAGCCGCACTTTTAATACGGAATTCTACATTGATCGCGACGGTGGAAAAACGGATGCAGCGGCAACAGACAAGGTCATCGGAATCAGAATCCGGGTGATGAAAGATGGGAAAGTTCTCGATGAGCATGTGGAAGATGAAGATTCCTCCCGCATGGCCAAAACAAGCTGGCAGGGTGCTGCGCCCTCTGCCGGAACCAAGATTGAGGACCAAAGATAGTTACGCGGATGCGGGGCTAATGCCCCGATCACGTGATGGCAGGAGTGGATACGGTGTCTTACCTTTTTTCAGGTAACCGTATGGCCCTGCACCATGCTTAGAATCGAAGGATCAAATTCCGAACCGTTTTGCGACGGAATCGGACGTCGAGGATTTCTCCAGATCGGAGGGCTTGCGCTTGGTGGTGCCTCTCTGCCTCAGATTTTGAATGCCGAATCGCTTTCATCGCCTGGATCCAAACTGAATCACAAGGCAGTGATCATGGTTTTCCTGGCCGGGGGACCGCCGCATCAGGATATGTGGGATTTGAAAATGGACGCCCCGTCGGATTACCGCGGCGAGTTCAAGCCGATCCCGACGAATGTTCCCGGGATTCAGATCTGTGAAGAATTTCCTAAAATCGCGAAGATGGCGGACAAGTTTGCCTTCGTTCGTTCCATGGTCGGAGCGGAAGGCCCGCATGATGCCATGATGTGTCTGACGGGGCGCGCTGGTCGCAAAAATGTTCCTCCCGGTGGGTGGCCAAGTATTGGAGCGGCTCTTTCTAAACTGAATGGGCCGGCGGATGCTTCCTGTCCCCCTTTTGTAGGCTTGTCTCCCAAATGCGGGCACGATGAGTGGGGCGATCCGGGGCAGGCAGGATTTGCGGGGCCGTCACATGCGCCTTTCACTCCCTTCCGGGGCGGTGGAAAAGAGGACATGGTTCTGAAAGATATCACCCTTGATCGTTTGTCCGATCGCAGGGGCCTCTTGAGTAGTTTCGATACTTTCCGGAGAGAAGTCGATCAGTCCGGAATGATGAGCGGGATGGATACTTTCACCGAGCAGGCATTCGGAGTTCTTACCTCGAGTAAGCTCGCAGAAGCGCTCGATATTTCCAAAGAGTCCGCCAAAACGGTGGATCGTTACGGCAAGGGAACGGAAAAGCTGACGGCTGACGGCCCCTGGAAACGACTGGATCAATTTCTAATGGCGCGCCGTCTTGTCGAAGCCGGAGCTCGTTGTGTCACTCTTGGTTTCAGTCGCTGGGACTGGCACGGTGCAAATTTCAAACGAGGACGTGAAGATTTTCCGCTGCTCGATCAAGGGGTCTCTGCTCTGGTCCAGGACCTCCATGACCGGGGACTCGACAAAGATGTCAGCGTCGTGGTTTGGGGAGAATTTGGAAGGACCCCGAAAATCAACGACAAGGGTGGTCGCGATCACTGGCCCCGCGTTTCCAGTGCCCTTCTTGCCGGTGGCGGGATGAATACCGGCCAGGTCATCGGTGCGACTGATCGTCTCGGGGGTGAAGCCACGGAGCGTCCGGTAGAATTTCAAGAAGTCTTCGCCACGCTTTATCACAATGCCGGGGTCGATGCTCGTACCACTACGATCGAAGATCTAACCGGTCGGCCCCATTACCTCGTCGATGCCCAGTACTCCCCGATGCAAGAACTGGTCGGCTAATTCCAATTTCACTCACTGTCTTTTCGTATGAAAATATTTCTTACTTTATCCATCACCTGCCTTCTCGCGAATCTCGCGGGAGCGGCACTCGATATTTTTCCATCTGTCACCCATCTGGATCTGAAGAGTTCTCATGAAGGCCGGCAGATCGTTGTGACATCGGAGGGCCGGGACCTTACCACTACGGTTCAATTTCACGTTGAGCCCGCCGGGATTATCACAGTGGACAGTCAGGGGTATGTGAAGCCTCAGGCAAACGGTCGCGCATCATTGTTCGTCACGGACAAAGCCACCAACGAAACCGTGGATCTTCCTGTCACTGTCAGCGGAATGGGCAAAGATGCTCCGATTCAGTTTACTCACGAGTTGATTCCACTCCTCACGAAATACGGATGCAACGGCGGTGGGTGTCACGGAAAGTCCGGTGGGCAGAACGGCTTCCAACTTTCCCTTCTCGGCTACGAACCATGGAATGATTATGACTACCTTGTCAGGGAAGGTCGTGGGCGCCGACTGACTCCGGCTGCGCCTGAAAACAGCCTCGTTTTGCTCAAAGCCAGTGGGGAGTTGCCTCACGAGGGCGGCGCGCGTCTTACCAAAGGGGGAGATGATTACGAAATCGTAAAAAGCTGGATCGTTCAGGGCATGCCATCCTCTCTCGAAGGTGAGGCAACGGTTGATCACATCGAAGTATTTCCCAAAGAGCGCGTTTTAAAACCCGGCTCACAACAGCAACTGGCAGTAACTGCTTTCTTCAGCGACGGAAGCAGTCGCGACGTAACTCGCCTTGCCATTTTTGAATCCAATCAGGAAGACATGTCCGAAGCATCGGAAACCGGCCTGGTGAAGCTTCTCGACAGAACGGGAACCGCTTCGATCATGGTTCGGTTTAAGGAACACGTCGACGTCTTTCGCGCAACAATCCCCTTGGGCGAGGAAATGAAAGGCCTTCCCGAGAACAAGAATTTCATCGATGAGGAAATCTTCTCCAAGCTGAGCCTTCTGGGATTACCACCTTCCGGCCCCAGCAGTGACTCCACTTTTCTTCGTCGCGTCACGATCGATGTCGCGGGGCGGCTTCCTGAAGGTGAGGAAGTGAAAGCATTTCTCGAAGATAAATCCCCTGACAAACGCGAAAAGAAGATCGCGGCACTTCTCGAAAGCCGGGACCACGCCGATCTATTCGCCCAAAAATGGGTGGGTATCTTGCGGAACAAACGGGATAAGGCTGAATATACTCGCGGCACCTTTGCCTTCCACGACTGGATCCGCGAAAGCATTGCAGAGAACAAACCCTACGATGAGTTTGTCACTGAGTTAGTCACTGCCAGCGGCGAGATCGGTCGAAATCCTGCCGTGGCCTGGTATCGCTCCGTTAAGGATCAAAAGGAACAGATGCAGGACATCGCTCAGGTCTTCATGGGAATCCGGATGCAGTGTGCCCAGTGTCATCATCACCCTTACGAGAAGTGGAGCCAGGACGATTACTACAGCTTCACTGCTTTCTTTTCGACGATTGGTCGCAAGGCTGGAGAACAGCCCGGTGAAGAAATCGTCTACAACCGGCGAATTGTTCCGCAAATGCAGAACCCGAATACGAAGACGATGTTGAAACCGACACCGCTCGGGGCGGATCCTCTTGATCTACCAGCCGGAAGCGATCCACGCGATTCCCTCGCTGAATGGATGACTTCGGAGGAGAATCCGTATTTTGCGAAGATGTTAGTCAATCGTTATTGGCGTCATTTTTACAGCCGGGGACTCGTCGAGCCTGAAGATGATATGCGGGTGACGAATCCGGCGACGCATCCGGTATTGCTTGATCGTCTGGCGGCGCACTTTATCGAAACGGGTTACGACACTCGCGAATTGATCAAGACAATTTGTTCGAGCAAGACTTACCAGCTGCAGTCCGCACCGAACGATCACAACGTCACCGACACTCAGAATTTTTCGCGCTACTATCCGAAACGTTTGCCTGCCGAAGTTTTGCTCGACGCGATCAATGAAGTTGCTGACGCAAAAGAGACTTTCACCAGTCAGGCTCCCGGCGTGAAAGCGGTTCAGCTTCCGGATGACAAATTCAACTCACAGTCATTCTTTCTGTCCGTCTTCGGTCGTCCGGAAAATTCCAGTGCCTGCGAATGTGAACGGGTTTCCGATGCCAATCTGGCGCAGAGCCTTCACTTGATTAACTCTGACACTATCCAAAAGAAATTGACTGCCGACAGTGGGACTTCTGCCCGACTGGCCTTGGCCAAAGACCGACCGGATGCGGATCGGATTACTGAGCTCTATATCGAAGCCTTGAGCCGCAAGCCCCATGACAGTGAGGTTCAGGTTGCAGTCAGTCACCTCGAAAGAAAGCGTCAACAGGCTACAACTGCCAAGCCGGAGGAAAAAGTGACTCCTGAGTCCGCTGAGCGTCAGGCATTCGAAGACATTCTCTGGGCTCTTTTGAACACCAAGGAATTCCTTTTCAACCACTGATCCGGTTCCAACAGGGTTGATTCGTTTCGCTTACCCTGTTGAATCGCAAGACTCTTCCTCATGAGGTTCTTTCTCTTCATCGCCCTTCTATTTGGTAGTGCTTCGTTTTTGCAGGCGCAGCTTCCGACTCCTGAACTGCTGCAGATATATCCGCCTGTCGTAAAAGCGGGTTCGACCGTTGAGATCGACCTGCAAGGCGTCAGCCTGGAAGGGTTGGAAAAATTGACCTTCACTGTTCCGGGAATCGAAGCCAAGCCGGTGATGAAACCGCAAAGCCCGTTCCGGAAGCATCAGTATCAGAATGGGACGAAATTCAGCCTTACGATTCCGGCCAATGTTCCTGTCGGGAAATGCGAAGTCCGGGCGCTTGGCCGCTACGGAATTTCCAATTCGCGGATTCTCACCATTCTTGGTCCGAATGAGAATTTGATCGCAACAGAAGGGTCCCATGATCTGGCGACTGCCCCGGACCTGCCACTTGAGGCGCATGTCACCGGGCGTTTCGATGCGAATAAGATTGATCTCTACCTGTCTCTTATACACATCTCCGAGCCCACGAGAC